>OBLI01002121.1_pt1 | contig 17558 bp, 33 predicted proteins | sample 1519701 | NCBI WGS metagenome assembly OBLI01 (sample SAMEA3663005, study PRJEB22513) | pig gut metagenome | biome: pig gut; feature: pig-associated habitat; material: faeces | place: France | collected 2012 | reverse complement strand
AACAAGTTTTTCTCTTATTGCTGCCAGCTTGTACGATTCAAATAATGCACTGTACTGCGACTGATGATTTGCGTAGTTTTCAAATTCCTGATTCGCATAGTCTCTTCTTGCCATCAAATAAAAAAAGTACATCTTATCGTATGGTGTTCGTGCAATCGGTTTTGTTGTCGCACCTTCTGCTATATCAGCCTCCGTATAGCTTATTCTCTCTTCAATAGGAAGCCCCAAGTATTCCTGCACTTCATCCTCGCATTCATTGAACCATTGGATAATGTGCGTGTCGCTAACCTTGCTCTGGCTTTCCTCTTTGAACATTTTAACTATTTCTTTTATCGTCATCTCTCACCTCTAATTAAAAAGGGGAAGGACTTGCCTTCCCCCATAACCGCTAAAGCATTTCTTTTGATTTGCTCTCAAATTCGTCCTGAAGCCCATTAACATAATCAGCGGTATCAGCTTCCTGTTTCCAAGAATTCCAGATAACCTCTGCGACAAACCTCGGAACTTCTACACTTTTGCCCCTCTGAATCTGGTATGCCTTGCCGTTGACCATTACCACCACATCATCCATATGATCTCTGTCTTTCGGAATTGTGATTGGCACAAGTTCATTGGCAATCTCTGCCTCTTCTTTTGTAGGGCCTTTTCTTTTAACTGTTGGTCTGTCTGATGCTTCAAGTGCTTCAAGTTTCTCTCTAAGAATAGCAATTTCTTCTGCCTGAGTCAGCTTTTTTTCAGCCATATTAAACTCCTCCTATTATCCATTAACTTAACGATGGTTTTGATGTTGCAGGCTTTACCTGCTTTGCTTCAGCAATAATTGCTGTTTCCCAATCTGCTGTAGGGTCAGCAGTGCAAGATTCGATTCTTACCATGTAAGGGTCTACAAGAATTTCTGCTGTCTTTGTAGCCTTCCAGCCTACTGTTGCTCTCTGATTGAGTGGGTCTGTTGAACCGCCAGAGCCAAGCTGCTTTGTGATGTGTTCCAGTCCGCCACCTGTGATTTCTGTTACACCATATGCGTTCTTTGCGATGATAAGAGTTGACTGTACATCAGCAGATGATGCTCCCGCACCCTTGAATACCTTTGCTTCTGTAGTCTCAACGAATCTAACTCCGTAAACCTTCCCGATTTCTCCGTTAAACAGCTGTGTTGAGCCTGCGTACTTTGACGCATCTATCCATTTAGGGTCACTCTGAATGTCATAAGTAGTATCAGGTGAGACGATTCCAACATAGCATCCGCCATCAAATGGCTTTGCGTTCATCGACTTCAGAATCTTAACAGCCTTTCTAACATCGTCTACTGTGAGTTCGCAGCCAGTAGTTGTAAGCTGTGCCCTTGCGGTCTTGCCACCTGCATACAGTACATTTGTACCTGCGTTGATTACTTCTCTTGTTACTGCATCAAGAGTTCTTCCTGCCTGTGAACCGAGAAGTTCTGTAGCCTGTACCATGTTGTTATCGATAGCTGTCAGAATCAGCATATCTGACATCTGAATGTAGTCTCCGTACTGTTTGACAGTCGAAGTTACCTTGCTGACATTAAGTCCGTTTCCTGCAGGTGTTACACCTTCTGTCAGTGGTGTCATAGCCTTAGCAAGTGGGCTGTACTTTCTAAACTCAATAGTCTTACCGCCATTCTTTGGAATTGGCACTTTCTGTCCGAACTGGTCATGATACAGTTCTGGCTCTGCATAGGTGATAAGTGCCTTTTCATAGAATGTTTTCATTTCTACGGACATTGAGTCCTGTGTTGTAACCTGTGTATCAAACATATGTAAGTGTAATTTGAACATTTCTTTATCCTTTCTAAACTCTGATGTTAGAAAGTAATTCTTTCTCCGGCCTGTGCCCTTCTGATTACTTCCATCACATCGTCCTTGCTGAATTTAGACGGATCGCTTTTACGCACAACCGCAGGGCTTTTGCTTAATCCGTTTTCAGCTGGCCTTGCAGCTCTCTGCTGAAAGTTCTGAATTGTCTGCTCCTGCGACATCTGTGCAGATTGTTCACTGGTCTTATTCAATATGTCAGCCTTGTGAGTGAGGAAAAACGCATCTTCGACAGATAAGCCACTATCAAGGTAATCTCCGAAACCTTCTGTGTGCTGAATTTCCATACCGAGGTCGAAGTTCGGGAATATGTTCTTCAGTTCTGCGGCTTCTCGTTCCCACCTTTCAAAGGTTTCTCTCTGCTCTCTCTCGCTTGCGATTGCCGCCTCGATGTCTCTTCCTCTTGCGGCCTCCATTTCAAGTTTCAGCTGCTGTCTGTACTTTTCTACTGTAAGCCCTTCTTCATCAGCTTTACTTGCCAGTAATCCGTCATCATTCTGAATTGCCTTTGTTAATCCTTCGATGTCATCTGCATTTAGCTTGTACATCTGCATAAGCGGTGCGACAGCTTCCTTGTACTGATTGACTTGGCCTTCGTAATCAGTAGTATTCTTGAATCGATTCTGTATTATTTCTTTTACTTTCGCCCCGAATACATCCTTGTACTTGTCTGCAATCAGACTATCGAATTCTTCTGCCAGATTTGGTGCTTCGGCACTCGTTTCTACTCCGTTCTGACCTTCAGAGCCATGACTGGCGATGTCATTGTTATCGTTAGATGTCTCCTCTTTGCCGTACACCACCTGCGTACCTGCGTCTAATCCACCTTCCGATGTTCCACCAATTTCTGCACCATCATCAAACAGGTGCAAGTGTAATTTATGCTTCATCACAATTTTCCTTTCTGTAGTTGATAAGAGGATACGAGCCTCTCGTGACTTGTTTTATCGACAAAATCATAAAAAAAGATGGGGAGTAAATTCTCCCCACCTTGCAATCAATAAACCTTTATGTGTCCGTCATATTCTTCCGACAGCCAAATAAACTGTCTTTCTGCCGCCCGGAACACCTCTTGCAGTGCATCATCAGGCTCTTCTATTTCAATTCTGACGTGTCCTTCATCCAGTATCACAGGCTCAATATCATACTTATCTTTGACGTAGTTTATCAGCATCACGCACAGTGTACTCACAGCCACGCAGCAATCATTCCACCCAAGCGAACTGCGATATTCGGAATGTCCGTAGCAATCAAAATAAAGTCCATCACCTTCGTGCTTAGGGAAACACACTAATACTTTAGTCATTGTCTTTTACCTCACTAATGTCTGTTCAGCAGTCTTTTTCCTCGCATTGGCAACCCTTGTAGCTTCGCCCTCTGTCTTTGCCGCCCTTTCTTCCGGGGTTCCTTCGGTATCGACATCACCATTTCCTCTGCTCTGCTGTGGCATCTGCGTCTGCATTTCGCTCTGTAGTCCTGCCACCTGTGCAAGCCCGAACTGAGGATATGTAGCATCAAATGCTTGTATTGCTCCAACCATCTGCTGAATTCTTCCCATCAGTATTGAGTTGTCCTGCACCTTTTTCTTGATTTCGTCCTTACCTTCAAAATCCATCATATCAAGGCAGACAAGTGCTGGCTCTGCCATATCAGGATTAAATAGTCCCATACTGTATAGTTCTTTTGCCATTTCGTTTTGTGCTGCCCTTGAAAATGGTGATTTCTTCTCTGCTGTTACCTGCAGGTCGAATATCGGTTTCGACTTGAGTATTCCATCTACTGATGTTTCTGCCGCAATGTTTGCGTTATCATAATCAACAAATTCATAACCGCCTTTGCCATCATCGATACGAAATTCTCTCGGCTCTGTGTAGAACTGTCTGATTAACTCTATAACAAGATAACATTCTTCCGTAAATGCGTTGTGTGCCGCACGAATCATGTCTCTTGACAGCTTTGAACCAGCTTCCTGCAGTGCCGCAATGGCCGATGCAGCTGTTACACCGCCCGATGTTGTGCCTTGTGAAAAATCTCTGTTACCACTCGTCTCTTTAAGTTCCTCTATTTTGTTGGTCTGATACTGCAGGACAAATGCAGGAATTGTAGGTGTATCGATAGGCTTTAGTGCATCATCAAGATTACCATCAAACTCAACAAACGGCTTTGAGTAGTCTGCAAAATCATCAACATTAAGCCCAAGACTCCTACGCACGAAATACCTTTCTGTGCCAACCTTAAATGCGTTATCAGCAAGTAACTGGTCAAGCACATCAATGTACTTCTGTGGCTCTTTCATCACGTCAATATATCCAAATCCTGCAGGATAATCCTTGATAGGGAACATAACTTGGAATACAAATGGGAACTTGCCGTGCTGATAGAATCCGTTTTCAAGGCCCTCATTTTCAGATGAATAAAGCACTTCGCCATTGCAGTATTTGCAGTAATGAAGAATCGTCTTAGGTCTTGGTAGTGTAGTGCCTGATTCATCAATCACAACATCTTCGTATTCCACTACCTTATAGTACCAGTCAACAACCTCGCTCATACCACTATCGTCTGTGCTGTCATCTGCCTCGTACTTAACTGTGGTCTTGTCGTTGCCAACCTTGCCTTCCATCTGAGGATACATCTTGACAAGTTCCTTGTTATCAACAGCTGCAACTGTGAATACTTCCGGGGATTCCTGTATGTCCTCGATGCCGGGCTTCCAAAATATATTGTGAATGTCAATCTGACGTATTGCCACATCACCCATACCATCGTTTTTAGCATTATCCCAAAATACACCTGTTATCGCTGTGCCATCACTGATATAATCGTATGCCTTGCGTGAGTACGTTGTCTGATAACCATTCTGTTCAAGTACAACAGGGACTATCTTGCCAAGTTTTTCTGCGTCAAACTGACTGGCTCTGCTTCTTGGGAGTACATTTGGCTTTGGAAAGTTATCCATCATATCTGCGTGTTTGTTGATAATGGAGTTAAACAGCCACGCAGATGTAGGCTTTTCTGCATCCTCAAGAGATTTGTTATCCTTCTTAATCTCCGACCAGTGTCTGCCCCTCCACCACTTTTGATTTGCTGTTGCCTTTTCGTCAAGGCTCTTCTTGCCTTTGGCATACTTCTGCCGCCTTGCTTCTGCCTGTTTGACAATTTCGGAAGTTATTACTTCGCCTTTCTTTTTCGCCATATCGTTTCCTTTCATTAAATCAAATCTATATGTTTCTTCCTGCTCTGTGCCTTATACTTATCACTAATCATATTGAGTGGGTCTTCTACGTTGTTAATGTCTATAGACTTTTCGGTGTGCTTGCTCCTTGGTGGTATTGGTCTTGACATACACACATATCTCCACTCGTCATAGCAATTATGGACTATAGCACCGCTGCCAACCGCAAAATCATGCGTATCCTCAACCTCAAGGTTATACACATCTGATTTCCCTGCATATTTGATTGACTTTACTTTCATATCTTCCCTGCAGTTTATATTCCATAATTTATCTCCCTCGCACAATTCATCAAGCCTTTTCCAGCTTCCGTCTGCCAACATAAATCTATGATTAGGTGTGGCCGTTATCGTGCTACCATCATCAAGTGTAACTGTATAAACATCAACATTATGCTGTGTAAGTCTCACATCGTGGTATCTGTGATAATCTCCATCACTCGACATAGCATATCCTTCTGTACCAATAAGAGATTTAATATCCTTAAGTCCATCACTTGTCCACACTTTAGTATCACCAACAAGGCAATGATCTTCCATCTTTGTATCGACGTCCTCAACTTGTGTCTCCGAATACATAAGAGACGGAATTGTCCTGATAAAATGCTTGCAAGTGTTAAAGACGTAAAACATTGGCAGCCCATCATCATCAAATGCAAGTCTGTAATGGCACTGCATCTTGCCTGCAAGCCTTGCGTGGTCACCTTTCTGAAAGTATACCCTGTGCCGTTCAAACGTCTCTGCGATTGACTCTCCGCCATTCTCCTGCCATATTGCAGGGTCTGCGATACCTGTTATATGCTTGCGTTTTAGCATCGGGTCTTGTGCCTCGATTGCTGCAATCTCTCTTGCAACTCTGTCAACTGTCCACTCAACACCCACATCTGCCTCGCCAGTACATCCATATAATTCTCTTATGCAGTAGAGTACACCGCTGTGGTCAACTGCATACCAATGACACGAAAACGGATGTGAGTATCCCCAGTCAAATCCACGCAGTATAGTCCAATCGTCAGGAACATCAAACGGCTCGATAACGTGAGTATATGTCCTATCAAGATAATGTTCGGGGGAATCCGTGAACTCTTGAAAGACCTGTCCCTCAAACACATCCCACTTGCCGTGTCTCCATGCTTCTCGCAGTTTTTCAGGAAGTGCCTCAAGCTGTGCCACATAATCAGGCTGTGCCTCCATGAGTGCCTTGTTATCATCAACAAGGGCTTGAATAAATATATAATCATCGGGGTTCTCGTTTGCGTTGAATTTCCTGTCAATAAATACTCTCTTGATGTATGCGTGTCCTTGACCGCCCGGATTGCAGGTGTAATATATCCTTTTTGGAAAATCATTGACACCTCTCACGCAGGCTGTGATAGCTTTCATCTGATACTCCGAAAGATTGGTGGCCTCGTCCAAAAATACTACATCGTACTCCTGGCCTTGTAGGGCCTGCAAATCCCCATCCTTGGCACAGTACATGAACTCTATTACAGAGCCGTTGACAAAGGTTAATGTCTTAGTAGTGCTGACGTATCTTGCCACTTCTGCAAGTTCTGTCTTGAGGATGCTGATATGGTTACCCTCTAACTCTTTGTATGTACGTCTTACAATGAGCATCCTTATCCCCGGAAATCTAAACGCAAGCATCTTGGCCTTTTGCCTTACTCCCCAGCTTTTCCCGCCTCCTCTTGCATTCAAGCACCACCATATCCAACGTGCTTCTGCTTAGCACAGAAAAACTGTTTCTGCTTCTCGTTTGGTTCTGGGATTACTATGGTAGCCACTGGCATCACCTCCTTCTGCATAAGTGAGATTATTCATCCCACCCCTCTTCAAATCCTGTGATAACAACCTTGATATCTGTATCAGGCTTTCTTGCTTCCGTCTGTTCTTTCTGCAGCTGCAGTTTTTCTTCTTCCAGTTTGAGCCTCTTTTCTTCTCTTCTGTTTCTGTTTATCTCTTCGACTCGCAGGATTCCTGCCATAGATCGCTTCATTTCCTCGACAAGCCTGAGTGCTGCTGCTGCATCTTTTAATGCCCTCATATCCACCTTCTCAAACGTCTTTTCCTCGCTTGTCCGAATTTCTGTGCCGTCAACTCTTGTGGTGGTATCAATGATGTATCTGTTGAATTGTTCGGCATCCTCAAGGGCTTTTTTCAACACATTTGAAATGTTATCTGCTATGGTAAGTTCCTTTGCAAGCTGATTGGCCCTTTTCGCCGCCACTTTATTTACCGCTTTTTCGACCACCTTTGCGTTATACTCTTTTCGCTGATCCACCCATCCCTGCTCTGCACTCTTGGTGTTGACAAGTCTCTGACTCACTCCGTATTTTTCAGAGATGTCTTTAAGACTCAAATCACTTGTTATATATTCTGTCCGTATATTGTCCCAATCGTATTTAGACCTTGGCATTTCTTTTCCTCCTTTGGTTTTAATTTATTTAGATACGAATTTTTTTTCGCCCTATTCTATTTTTTAAAAAACAAAGAAATAAACAAAATACCCCGAAAAGGGGTATTTCTTATGTTACGGAAGCTGATAGTGTTGGGTATAGATGGTATGCGTATATCAGAGTTATAACTTATGTGCTTCCGTGCTTTAATTATATGATTGTTAGAACGGGATATCTCCCTCAACAGCCTCGAAGCCGCTTATCTGTTCCGGGCCCTTGCTTGGCTCTCCATCATCTGCTTCTGCTGTCCTTCCGCCAAGAAATTCTACCCTTGATGCAATTACATCTGTAGTGTAAACAGTGCGGCCATCCTTTTCGTAGCTTCCTGTTTGAATTCTTCCTGTGATACCTACCTGTCTGCCTTTGCTCAGGAATCTCTCGCAGTTTTCTGCCTGCTTTCCAAATGCTACGATGTTAATGTAACTGGTGCGTTCATTCTCACCATATCCATCGTTGACAGCAATCGAGAATCTTGCAACAGCTGTTGGATTTTCTCCTGCTGTGTATTTAACTTCCGGGTCTTTTGTTAATCTTCCTATCAATACGACTACATTTACCATTTATATAATTCCTCTCTTTCTAAATTGATATCTTCTAACTGCAATCAAGTTGGAAGGACATTTATATTTCTGCTTCTCACCACTTCCCTTCAATTTTAATTCCAGTTTTGTTCTCAATCATAGTCTGTATCTCTTTTATTTTGACAACCTTATCGTCAATGTACTTGGTGTACCTTGATATAGTCTCAAAGAGATCCACGATATCATCCTCTCCCCATCCTTTTTCTGCAAGGGCCACAAGATATAACATACCTGTCTTTGTTACCGCTTCTGCTGTTACTTCAGCTTTAATCTTTTTAAGCTGCTTATCTGACAGAGTATATTTAACTCTTACATCACGTTTGTTTTTAACTCTCTTCGTTTTCATCACCCCTTGTTTTTATGTATATGCACATTTTGTCAAAGCAACGTGTGCATATGTCTAACTTCCCCCACTTATCAGACTCCCAAAGGTCATAATTGACATACGAATCGGGCTCTCTTATCTTGGCTTTTATTCTCGCATCTCCTTTGTCTATCTCTTTGCCGCACACATCACAAATTATTGATTTGCGTTTCATTATTCATCACTCCAATCTCTGCAACAGTTATCACTGCTCATTACACAGCTGTGTTCAAGACAATAAATCATATGATTATTTTGTACGCAGTCAGCATGTCGGCAATCTTCACAGTTCTGCACTTGCTTTTCAAGTGCTTTTATCGCCATTTCAAACGCAATCGCATAGTCCATCGGGTAATCCCATTCAACTTCTGCCATAGCTAGATTGATAGTCTTGATTGCATCTTCATTAGTCATTGTCATCACCTTTCAGCTTCTTAAGTAGCTCCATCCAGTCTCTTCTGTCCCATACATCGCCATAACCTGCAAGAGGGTGCTCGATATCGTGTATCATAACTTTCTTGCAATTCTCAGACAGATTTGGAATCTGCTTTGCGACATAATTGCAGGTAATCTCAACAATGGATGTTCTTCTGCCGATTGCGTATCTAACAGCCGATATCAGCATATGTTCAAAGTCACTTATTGCCATTTCCCACCTCTTCAATCACATGGAGCACTATACCCATACATTTTTCAAATCCCAATCTGCACTCGTTCCCGATAAGTGGGTCACTAAATATAGCTTCACACCTTTCCATCGCTTTATCCATTGCTTCCTCGATTCTAAAAGATAAGTCAATTTCTCTTTCTGCTTCCTCGTTAAAATCGTTCAGCTTGTAAATTCCAGTCACCGAAGCTGTCACCTGCTTGCCATCCATAATCATATCAAGCAACTCATCATCAACTTCGTGGCTGTCTGTCACGCACTCTACGATGTGATATCCACGTTTATCCTTGACCTGCACGATATCACCTTTATGTAGCCTGACACCCTCTGGCACTTCAAACGTGTATCTAACTGGATATCCTTTATGTTCAATCTGTACTATGTTCATTATCATTCACCTCTTTCTTCTGACCAGTCCAAAGCCTGTCCGCATATACAATGGTGATTTTCGTTCCATGTTCCGAAATCAAACTCATACCCACAAACAGGACACTTTGCCGTATATGGAATTACATCACCGAACCCATTATCATCATAATCGCTGTATATTGGCATCTTCGGCATCTGCTTTTCCAGTGCTTCGACAGCCAGTTCAATAGCTTCATAGTATTCAGGTATCTGCTGTCTGTAGTCTGTTATGGCAAGCCGTTCCCTTAATTGCTCAATAGCTTCTTTATTAGTCATCTCTCTCCTCTCTCTTATCCTTGTGCAACAGTACATACACTGCATCGCTGTTGCTCAATATCTTTTCGATTTTGCGTTTGCGTGTTATTGGTCTAATTTGCAGCAACTTGCAATCCTCATTGCACCAAAAACCGCCATCTCCGTTACACCACTTAGTCTTGCATCCTTTCCACTTGTCGCAGTGCAGTTCTACATCAAATAGCATCGTTCTGCTCCTTGTACGGCTCTGGTAACGGCATCCATGCTGTTACATTAGGGTCTACCCAGTCAATGTATCCTTCCAGTATCCAGCCTTCAGCACAGCAATAACACCCAGTCATTAAAGCATTTTCAAACGTCACGTTGTTATGTTTATCATTAACTGTGACTAACACAAGTCCATCTTCGGGCAACTCCTCACTTACTGGTATCCACTCGCCTACTTTTGGCTGACTGTCTATCCATTTCTTAAAATCCTCATCGCTGAAACAGTTCGCACAATCTGCACTGCTGCATATATCGCATAAGTCATCTGTATTCAGTTTCTTTTCATCTATCATTCTTCTTCCTCCTCAACAGTAGTGCCGCCATCGTCAACCATAAATCCGTTCTTGAACACCCTTCCACACTTGCCACACTGGTAGCAGGTATACCACACTTCTTCGTTCTTACATTCTTTTGCTAATGTGTAATCCATTATCATTCTTGCTCACCTGCCTTAACGTGATTAATTAAGTGATTGAGATACCACTGTGCCTTTTCTAAGTCCTGCAGTCCGTTCTTGTTTACCCATCTGCACATATACTTCAATACATTACCAGTGTCTACAGCTGCAATACCGATAAGATCTTCTGTGAACGCTTCAATCACATCAATTACTTCAATCCCATTACTCGCCTTATAATGAGGTGGATGATTTACCATGTCTTTATTATCTGCATCTATCAATCTCATTGTTACCGCCTTTCTCTCCTAATCGTTTGATTCCAAAATGTATGGCTTAACAAAGTCCTTGCAAAAGTTAAAGCCTTTATATTCCCTTATTTCATCTGCATATTTTTCATAGTTTTTCATCTTGTTTCTCCTTAATCCGTAAATGGCATAACAACACGATAGCGATATTTGTTGTCCTTGATTTTCTCAAATGTGTGGTAGCCATAAAAATAGCTGCTTGGGTCTTCCGAGAATGGCTCCCACTCATCATAAGTCTGTGAATGCGGAAGGAGGACTTCGGTGCAGAAGTCCTTTACTGTTCTCTCCGGCTCATACGATGTGACAATATAGTCGTATATACTGTCTGCATAAGGTCTTGCCTGTCCATACTGTAATGCTTCTACCTCAAATTCATATTTTTTCTTGTTCATATATCTCCCTCTTTTCTGTGCAGTGACTTCTCCTCTTCAAATCCTTCCGGGTACCTCTCCTTAAGTTTCTTAATGTTCATCTCCATAACCGATTCCATGTCGCACCCGATTGCCGTACAGAGTTCTGCGATAAACCACAATAGATCACCTAATTCTTTAATAAGATGCTCCCTATCGACAACGTGTCCCTGATACTTCTTCTGGAATATCGAGTGAATCTCGCCCACTTCTCCTGCAAGTCCGTGTAGTGCGTGCATAAGTGTTTCATAGCTACTTAAGTTGCTGTTAATCGTTCTTGCCGCAAGACTCTGGTATGTATTCGCAAGCATATCAGCCTCATCTGTAACAAACGGAAACGGCATCGGAAGTTCTGACCATGCTACCACTTCCCACTCACTTAATATGTGTCCTGTCCACGTCACAGTATCGTGGTATCCGATATGCACAAACTTTCTTCCGGCCTTGTTTCTCACTGTAACAAGATATTTCCCTTCTTTCGCAGGCTGCGTGCCTACATTCCATTTAATCATCATTTTACTCCTTTCTGACCCTGAACACCTTGTATGTATCCCACACGATCCCCTCTCTTCGTATTGCCTGTCTTACACCGCTTGGTGATATCTCAAGCCACAAAGATGCCTCTTTGATGCTGTCAAGCACAGCCCAAGGGAGTTCGTTCTTCTTGTCTGTTATAACTATGTAGCTTGCCATTACATTCTCACGATAATCTCTTTTTCAGCTGCGATACATCTGAAAAATGCTTCCGTTAAATCTTCGTAAGATTCTCGCCAGTATTCGCTTGTACCGCTTGTGTTTGTGCAGTTAACTCCGTATGCAAGCTGTTCGTATGCCCTGTTAAGTGCAAGCAGCCTCTCTGACGCATCCTTTGCCGATGGCTCTGTATCTGTCACCATGCTTACTCTCTCTAGTCTTACATTAGGTGTCTCAGCTTCCACTTTTGGTGTATCAACTTCCTTCATAACTTCTCTCACGTTAATCTTTTCCATGTTTATCTCCTTTTCATTTTCTCAAATTTGCTTATCACATAATCGTCCTGCAGTTTCTCTTACCGGATGGCCTTAAGTCTTACTTCCTTCTTTGCATCGTAGTCTGCTTTGGCAACCTTATAAGCAAAGCAATCTGTATGACAACCGGGCTTCTTGTCTTTGCACCCCTTGCAGAAAACTCCTGCGTTTGCTTTTGGTAAACCTCTCATAAGAGCCTCCTTACACCTCGGTTATGGTAAACCCCTTGTCAGCCATAAGTTTCTTCTTAAGCTGATACACCTTATCCTTTCTTGTGGCTTCACTTTTCACATCCTCAATCACAAGGGTATTGCCATCCATGTAAGTGAAGTCTGCCACATAATCCATGCCTCTTACCTTCTCTCCATCTGAATTCATGTGTGTACCCACAAGGTTGAAATGGTGCTGTAACGTCAAATTTCGGATTCTGCCGAGTTTTTCTTGCGTTTTAAGGTAGTTATACCTTTCAGCCTCTTTCTTGCTGTCAAATCTAATTTTTGAGCCTTCTACGGCTATTTCAGTAACAGAGTTACCATACTTATTTCGCTTTTTCGGCTTCTGCGGTATATTCTGCTCCCTCAGTTTGGCTTCTGCCTGCTTCCGTAGGTTCTCCGGTAAATCCTTCAGTTCCATCACTTTCGCCTGCCTTTCTTGCTCTTAATACCCATCCTGTTATCTTGAACTCATCGTCTGTTGCTTCACCTTCCGGGATTATGCAGAATTCATGTTCCTTGTGCCATTCTCTGAATTTTACTTCGTCCAGCTTGCCATCAGGAATTTCCGATAACAGATAGGCAACTCTTGCCTCGCAGATATCCATAGCACTCTGAATCTGCTCCATTGCAAGCTGCTGTGTCTGCTCAAGACGTTCATGCAGTTCCTTTAACTTGCCGTATCTCTTTCCAAGTGAATCATTCCTCATTACAAGTTTTTTTATCTCTCTATCCTTCACAGCTTCTCTGTTCTCTGCTTTGGTTAGCATGATGTTCACTTTCCTGTTTTCGGATTCAAGTGCTTTGATCTTGTTTGTTACAACAGAACTTTCCCCTTCCTTGTAGGCCGCAAGCATTGCAGCTGCATAAGTACATTCTTCCCATTTGTCATCGCAGTATGTGTCCATATGCTCTTCTTTCGTCTGGCTGTCTTGGAATCTTCTCTTTGCATCCTCACACGTTATATAGCCATTTCTCTCGTTCACATAAAACGGGCACTCTGTTATCCTTCCGTTATTGGGCATTTCTTCTCCCTCCTTCCAAGCGAACTCATTCCACAAAACTTTATTTTCATTCTCTTAAGGTCCTTAACGTCATCAATAAATGCTTTCAATTCGTTGCTTATGGTTATCGCATCATCGACATTAATTTTTAGGAGTCCTCCATGATAATAAAATCCGATGTATTTTCCATCCCACATATACAGTGTGGACTTAACATCACTTTGCACTGTGTATATGTCGAGCGAATCGGCCTTGTTGGCCATTCTGGTAACATCCATATCTGTGAGAATAGCTTTCCTTCTTGTCTCAATCATTTTTAGTCCTTTTTTTCATCCTCTCTCTAATATGTTCCGGCATAGGCACTGCATCCACCTTCTCTTCGGGCTTAAATGCAGGGTACTTGGGCGGCTCTGGAATATATTTCCCAGAAGGGCTATATATATTTCTTATATTCTTATATTCTTTAGATGTTGCCCTTTGTTTGCCCTTTGTTTGCCCTTTGTTTGCCCTTTCGTCATCTTCCAACTGATACAACTCCCAATTTGCAATGGTTACAATCGAAAATTTGTTTGTCGCTTTTCGTGTTATCTCACCAGTTGATTCAAGGTGTGCCATTGCCGTGCGTACCTGCTTAACAGACATACCAAGTTGCTTACTCAAAGCATTAAAACCGACAACAACATCTCCTGGCTTCAGCTTATAGCCCCTGTACTCTGCATCCTTATAAGTTGCCGTAAGCAACAAGTGAAGGAAAAGTGCCTTAGTATTAGGATCGTCATACCAACCCCACTCAACCATCTGTCTGTGAATTTTTACAAATCCGTTCAGCTTGTTGCTCATAATTCCCTACTTTATTTCCCCGGTTTCTGCATCAATTGTTACTGAATCAACTGTTTCTTCTCTTACTTCAACTTCTGCTTCCACAATCTGTGATGCGAAAATATCCATGTCTCCTGCTCCATCATCCTTAACATCAAGCACAGCACCATCATCAATCTGTGCAGCCTTTACAAAGTCTGATTTAAGCGGAGCATACTTTAATGCCTTCTTGATTACTGTTTTCTTTGCCATTGCTTCCCAGTTGCTATCCCACGGAGAAGAGCCTTTCCCGGAAGCTGCCGAAAACTGTTTTCTGTGACGTTCAACATCGTCATAACTCATCACTTCAAAGCCAAAGCCGCCCGATGTGAGATGATAAACCGCATACACCCATGCAATTTCACCTCTGTCTCTCATAGCCGGAATGTGCTTTAATTTCGGCTCAAGTCCGAGTTCATACTCAAACTTGTCATTCTCATACACAATCTGTGCAGAAAGGTCTTTGAGTTCCCCGGAGCGATGTGCAAGTTCGATTAAACCTCTATCATGTCTTCCTTTGCTTTACCATCGCAAAGGCATGGACTATCTCTTCACATTTCTGTGCCACGCACTTCGAGTGGTAGCTTATCCTCCACCCTACTGGGCTACATTCATCACCCATAGTCTCTACACTACATACCAAACCTTATATCCTCTTACTTTGTTTTTTCTTTTTAATGCATTTGAAACTGTTGATGGATGGACGTTTAAATGTTCAGCACATGCCTTTACACTTTCGTATGTTATGCCGTTTTCGCATCCCACTTTTTTAAAATGTCCACTTCCATCTTTAGGTGTTTTTTCAAAACGAGTCTTTAAAGATATTTTTCTTTTCTCTATCGTCTCTTCAGATTGCTTTTTCCCTAAATTAGCCTGTCGCAACTTTTCTTTTGTTTCATCCGAAACATTATGCCCAATTTTAGGGCCCGTGAGATTAGACTTCATTTTTTTCTTGGTTTCATCGTCTAATTGTTCCCACCATTTTTTAACACCCTTACTCACCTTCATTCTGAACTCTGCATCTCGTTCCCCTCCGAATCTAATTTCGTTATATTCCGGATTTATATCATTGATGTATTTTCGTTCAAGCTCAAGCAGGCAGTCTTTTTCACACTCTTCCAACACCTGTAAAGTAAAATCAGTTTTGTCGTATCGTCTTAAGTCTTCTGCAAACAGTTTTCCATGTCCTGTTGCTTTTTCGCTAAGATGATCATTAAATCGTTTCTTAATATCTACAGATTGTCCGACATACGACCTTCCGTTTTTAAGGTTTGTAATTTTATAAATTCCTATCATTTACCATCCTTCCCGGACGGTTTGGCATATAGCACGGTATTACCCATTTTTTTGGAGGGCTTCACCGTTAGCATGTCATTTATCAATTGACACACACCCCTAAGCAATAGGGTTCACGCAGTTTTACTTGAGCAAGAAGTTTACCCAAGTTGGAACTGGCATTCCTTCGTCTGTACCCACTGATTGCCAACCTTTCTGTTTCTGTTGTACGGAATAAGATAAGCCTGTCCAAGCGGTGTGTTAGGCTCAAGACCAAGCTGTGCGGCTGTCAAGAGTGCCCCCATAAATGATGAAGGAGTGCATTTCTGAAGTTCGGGTGTCTGTGTTAATGCTGTTGTTGCAATTCTTGCAAATCTTTCGCCTGTCATTACCGCAGGAAGTGCCTTCGCAAACTCATTCTGATAATTGGCCACAAGCTGTTTAACAGAAGGGCTCTGCTGCTTGTTCTCGATTATTGCGTTTCCGTCAATGTTTTCGTTTACGTTTATTGATTTCTTTGTCATGTTTATCATCCTTTCTTGAATAAATTAATCAGTATTTCTTCGATGCAATTGACCACTATGGAATTGCCTGCCTGCTTGTAAAGCTCTGAATTAGACACTCTTTCTCTGATACATTCCATCTTTAAATTCGATATCTTCAGCAGAACATTCTTTGAGGAGTCTTCTATAAGCATTATGCACCCGCTGATGTTCGCCCGCTGAATTGTAGCAGTAAAGATTCGAGATTCTATTATCAGTACGGATAAAGTTAATATGATGTATAATCTGTTCTGGTCTAAGTTTGACTCCGTAGTAATCTTCATACACTTTCCTGTGTTCATGCTGTCCGCTTTTGCCTGTACGATAATATCCGTTGTTTGTGGCTCTTTCCCGGTTATCAGAGTGAAGTGCATCCCCATGTAATCGATACATATGATAATGCTTGTTGCACATTCCGAAAGCTCCAATCCGTCCGACCACTCGATTGCAATATTTACATTTGCTTGATTCTCGCTCTCTGGCATTCTCGCTGATTTTGATGTTATGGTCTTCAAAATCTCCATGTCTGTGGAATCTTTTGTAGTGCATAAGACATAAGTTTCCGTATCTTCGTGTTTTGGCTTTTCTTTCGCAACCTTCAATTTCGCACTGCATTTTTTCCCTCCTTTTAAATAAAAAGTGCCATGCATCCATTTAGCCTTTTCAAAGCACTCATCATCAAAACTTCCATCTTCGCCTCTCGGGCAGAATCCCATGAGTCTAAAATATTCTCTTGGTGTCAGTTTCCTGATTTGATAAAGTTCTTCATTCATCTGATAGAATTCTCCTTCCGTTGCAGTTAGTGCAGGGCATATTCTGCCGCCCATCTGCACTCTGCCTCTTCGTGTTTTCGATGTTGGGTATGACAAGTCTGCCACCCCCCCAACTTCACACTCTGCGTAACCTTTAACTGTTGCCTGTCTTATTTTCCAAGTCATCCTTTCTTACCTCGATAAACATCGGCTGCCTGTTGCCCCCCCCGGTTGAATTGAGTGCAGGGCACAGCCCTTTTGAACTGTAGACATTTCCTGCGTAACTCCCACCATCAAATCCGTAGATGTTACCGAGTCTTTTTATCTCTAATTTCAAGTACATAATTATCCTTTAGCAAAGTTGTAAGAGCATTACACATCAGGTTATGGTTAACCTCAAGCACCTGCCTATAGTTGCTGTTTGTACCCCCCCTATGATTCGGATTTGTAATGTCTCTACCTCTGCTTGCTGCTATTACCTTTCTCATTTCTCACCAGTACGGCTGTTACAGTGCCATGATTTTCTTTAAGTGTTGGTACGATACCCCCCCCAATACACGATTCTTGATGCTTCGTGATTACTCTTGTGATAATTCCCCAACACTACAATTTTGTCTGTTCGTTTCATTTCTCACCATTACACATTTGGCATCTTTATAATCTCTTGCTGATAAAGTTGGACATATTCGCAAAAACCCTGTACGGACAAAATCTTGTGAACCAAGCGGA
>OBLI01002120.1_pt1 | contig 17559 bp, 19 predicted proteins | sample 1519701 | NCBI WGS metagenome assembly OBLI01 (sample SAMEA3663005, study PRJEB22513) | pig gut metagenome | biome: pig gut; feature: pig-associated habitat; material: faeces | place: France | collected 2012 | reverse complement strand
AGAGCCTGCCATTACTGCCAAATGGCTCAAATACTACACAGACAAGACAAAACCTGTTGAGAAAGAGACAGGCAAGAATCCTCCCGTCACCATTCCTGACAACGAAATGCTTAACTTCATCAAACTGACAAGCGTGAACAGTGAACATATCATGGTGTTGCCGCCAGAACGTTGTCATTTCAAAAGCGGCGACTTGGTGAGAGTTATTGATGGGGCATTCACAGGAGTCGTAGGACGTGTTGGAAGGGCAGCAGGACAACAGCGTGTAATTGTAGTTCTTGAAGGTGTTTGTAATGTGGCAACGGCTTACATACCGAACGACTTTATACAGATTATTAAAACTTTTTGAAATAACAGAAACCAATAATGCAATATACAGAATTCATACACCCAGAAGATGCGGCAGCATTGAAGGCATTAAAAGCCATCCCCATGCTTTCGACTATTGTCAAGAAAGTAATGGATGTAGGAGCAGAGCAGTTACAGACGGGACTGAACATGGCTTCAAAGGTGAGGTTGTCACCCACACAGTTGCCACGACTCTACAATATTCTTCCTCCCATCTGCGAGCGGTTGGAAATTAAAGAACCAGAGTTTTACTTGGAGATGAATCCGTCACCCAATGCCTATGCTTTTGGCGACACACAGACAGCCATCACTATCACATCTGCTTTGGTAGACATGATGTCGGAGGAAGAACTCATTGGTGTTGTGGCTCATGAGTGTGGACATATAGCTTGTCGCCATATGCTCTATCATACATTGGCACAGATTATTGCCAACGCTTCTGGCATGTTCGAGGCGTTGGCAAAACTCGCTGTACCTATCCACTATGCCTTGATGTATTGGCAACGCAAGAGTGAATTGAGTTGCGACCGTGCAGCAGCCTATATCGTTGGGCCAAAGGCTACTGCATCAATGTTGGCACGCTTGGCTGGCGGTCCGAAATCAATCACTTCAGAGCTCAACCTTGAAGAACTTGCTGAGCAAGCCGACCTCTATGATGCTTTCTGCAAGAATGGTTTGTGGAACAAAACATTGCAGACCTATGCCGTGATGGATCAAGACCATCCTTTTACATCAGTCCGTGTCAGAGAGATGTTGAAATGGGTAGAGAGCGAGAATTATCAGAATATGATAAAGAATAATCCCGTTTGTCCTCATTGTCACAAGGCGATAGACGCTTCATGGAAGTTCTGCCAGCATTGTGGACATAAACTATAACAAAGAAAAACTCATATAATGAATATAGCTCCATTTTTAGCCAAAGCCTGCCAGGAACTTGACAAGGCGATGCAAGGCACTCTCGACGGAACAAAGATTGCCTGTATCAGTGAGACTATCAGCGGTTATGCCATAGCTGCTGCTATAGCGAGTGGCGTGGCAGGAGTCGCTCTTGGATTTGCAGGAGTGGCTGCGGCACTGACCCAAGCAGGTTTCGTATGGGCAACATACGTCAAGATTAACAAGACGCTCGGTATCTCCATGTCGGAGAACACGGCAAAGTTTATCGGCTCTGCCATCGTCACAAACTTGATAACAAATGCTGGTGCTTTTGTCGCCGTGCTTGTTGGTTCTTCAATCATTTCCATTATCCCTGGTGCCCAAGTCGTTTCTGTAGCCATGAATGCTGCCCTTGGTTATACCATTGTATATGTCTCTGCTATCATCTACCTTAAACTCATTACCCGAATGATGCAGCCAGACGGTACGCTAAAGGTTTCGGAGTCGGATGATACCAAACACATTATCCGCGACATCATCAAGGAGTCGAACATCAAGGATATGGTAAAAGAGGGCAAAGCCGCCTACAAGCAAGCAAAGAAAGATGGTAGCTTCGACAGAGCAAAGAACATCAAAAAATGTCCGAAATGCGGAGCAGAAGTGAAAGATGGACAGAGGTTTTGCTCTGAATGTGGAGCGGAATTGTAAAATACAGACTATGACCGACCAAGAAATAATATCATCCCTCATCGCCCACGACCCTAAGGTGACGGCACAATTCTTCTTTAAGGATTGCCGTCCGTTGTTCCTTAGCGTCATCAGGCGAGTGTTCGGGACACAGATTGTTGATTACGACGAGATAATCAGCGAGATATACATACTCCTTATGGAGAATGATGCGAAGAAGTTGCGCTCGTTTAAGTTTGAAAGTACGCTCTACCAGTGGCTAAAGACCGTTGCTATAAGACATTGCCTGTTGCTGAAGAGTAAGGCGAAGGTGATAGATGACGAGAGCCAAGAACCTCTTAACAAGAGTCATCGTGAACTATCGTTGGCAGAAAGCTCGCAAGCACGAATGGATATGGAGACTTTATTAAGACAGATGAAGAACCAACGTTACGCCTTGGTGATCCGTCTGCTGATGATAGAAGACAAGACGCCGGAAGATGTGGCACGGCAACTATGTGTGACCGTGGACAATCTCTATAATATCAAACGAAGAGCGATACAGGCTCTCACCGAAGTTGCACTAAAAGACAAAAAGCATTATGAACGATAAGCATATTATTATATCAGATGAACTGTTGTCGGCTTTCTTGGACGGCAACACTTCTGCTGAAGACACCATGCGTGTGTTGAAAGCTGCAGAACAGGACAAAGATTTACAAGAAATCATCCGCATTGCAAGCGAAGTGAATGAAGATATGGCATCCTTGAAACCAGCCATAACAAAACCTGTCCCCATGACTGCCATGGCAGCCAAGCAGAAGGAAAACTATCTTTGCGACATAGAATGTGAAGAGTTCATCCTCCATCAGTTTGGCATAGAGACCACACACAAGACGCTCCTCGATGAAGCTTACCGCAACTGCTGGTTGAAAGACAAGGGTATGCCACTATATAATATAGGTAGACTATTGGAGAAGAACAATCTTTCGGTCAGTCGTCGCTACGACTCAACTATAGAAGAAATAGTGCGCCTTTTGGACAATGGCAACCAACTAATTGCTGTTATCGACAATAGTATGCTTTTGCATGATGTTGTGGAAAATACCAAACAACCCAACCATGCTGTTGCCATCAGTTCTGTTTCTTCATCAACAGATGAGATAACTCTTTTCAACCCTTACACCGAGGAGGAACTGACCACCTATAGTTTATCTCTATTCTTGAATGCCTGGGCGCAATCCAACAACTATCTCGTTGTGGTAAACACCACCGATAAGTTCGTCTATGAACCATATCCCATCCACCTTGATGATATCACCCTCGATGAAAACCTCAGCGAACTACAAGAAGCAATAGCCGAGAACGCTCACGAGATTTGGGCAAAAGCACGCACCGACCAAGGTTGGACATACGGTCCTGAGCGCAACGACCAGAAGAAGGAAACTCCCGACATGGTGCCTTACTGCAACCTGCCAGAGAGCGAGAAACTATATGACAGAGAAATGGCGATGCAGACGCTGAAGTTGGTGAAGAAGTTGGGATTTGAGATAAAGAAGAAATAATATATGTATAAAAAAAAGATTGAAATCTATAAAAATAGCACAAACAAAAAGGAATTAATCATTCCTAAATCTGTTCATATTACACCTTCTGGTACTTCTTCATGGGCAGTAAGGGTCGATCCTTCATTACGTGCAAGAAAAATTCTTTCAACTCAAAAACAAGCTGTAGAATTTGTTAAACCTCTACAAATGAAAGGTTTCGATGTTGTTGTACACAATAAAACAGGAATGGTTGATTATATAATAGATTCTAATGGACGAAAATATTAAAGTTTTTATTAATTGCCCTTATGACATCGAGTATGTTCCTATGAAACAAGCCTTGATGTTCGCTGTTCTATATTGTGGATTTGAACCCCAATTGGCATCAATGATACAAGATGCGGGATATACAAGACTAGATAAAATTAAGAAGCTAATAAATGATACAAGCTATGGCATTCATGATATTTCACGATGTAAAGCGTCTAAGAAAAACGAATGGTATCGAATGAATATGCCATTTGAAATGGGACTTGATTTTGGTTCTAGATATTTTTGTTGCAAGGACAGGAAAAAAAACTTTCTTGTTCTTACTAACGAGAGATATAATTTACATCCTGCTTTTTCTGATTTTTCAGGAAATGATCCCTTATGTCATAAAAATGAAGTTGATAGACTAATTAAAATTGTTCGAGATTTCTTTTATTCTGCAGTATCATCAAACTCAAAGGAAAAGTTCATTAGTAAAGCAGAAATAACTGTAGCATATGAAAATTTTCAAACACAACTACATAAAGATTTTAATGGTAAAAAAGATGATATTTTAGAAATGTTAGATGATGAATATTGCTATAGAATTAAATCTTTTATGGAGTTATATAAAGCTAACCACTAAACGATTACTTAACTATAGCTCAATAATAATATTTATCATTTAAACTTTGAATGTATAACTTTCAATTTAAATAAAGATGATTAACTATACAAATATGATAATGTGTTCCGATTGTAAAAGACACATTATTACACAAGAAAGTATTGAAATTGTAAAAATAGTTTGTTTTTCAATAGTATTGATAGTATTTATTATTTGTTTGACAATATTAATAGCTATGTATTTAAAGAAAAAAAATGGAATAAAACTCAATTTGATTGATTTGTTGAGAAACGACGAGAAAGTAAAAGAATTAATAAAGTGTACTGCAAACAACAAATAATGCAATTTGTTAGTCTATGAACAATCATAATTCACTATCCAGCAACTGGATGTCTTCACGCAAATGGTATCTCGAGATACTAGGGGCGTTTATATTATCTAAAGTTAGAGCTTTATTGCATATACTTATTGCCGTTGGCATATTATGCGGAATAGTTTTCTATGCTAAAGGTAGAACCTATCTGTACCTTGTAGCGGCAACGGTAGCCGTGATAATTGTTTGGCATATTGTAAGAACGCTTACACCGATTTACACTCTTCGCAAGGAGGAAGCAAGAATCACATGGAGTCAGATAATTCTCCTAACATCATTTGGAGTCTGGATAGTTGTATTTTTGAAAGTCTTAAATATAAATAAAGATGATCCGTCATACGTTATTATAACAGTATTGGGTGCAGTATTAGGTTGGATTTTTCAAGATACTATTAAGAGTGTAGTTGCTTTCTTCTATTTACGTGCGAACAATCTTTTGAAGATTGGTGATTGGATAGAGGTTCCATCACAAGGCATTAATGGTAAGGTGAAGGGGATATCGCTGACAACTGTAATTTTAGAGAATTGGGATACCACGACCTCGGCCTTTCCTACTTACATTCTTCATTCTGGCCATTTTAAGAATAACCAGAAGATGATGGAGGGCAAGACTCATGGACGGCAAATGTTAAAAACATTTATCATTGATACTGGATGGATTCATTCCATAAAAGATGATGAATTAGCGAAGATTCAAAGAATATTAAAAACCCTTCCTAAGCACAAACGAGATTTCCTTGAACAATTTGTTTCACAACAAGCAAAAGTTGGTGATTTGAATATAGAACTATACCGACGCTATATTTATCATTGGCTAATGCATAATGCACACATCTCTCACGAACCAAGACTTATTGTACGATGGCTGGAGCAGGTGCCTGAGGGAATGCCGTTGCAGATATATGCGTTCATAACAGATAGCAGTCTCGCACCATTTGAATGGCAGCAATCTCAAATCATAGAACATATTATTGAAGCGCTTGCTTGGTTTAATCTGCAGCTTTATCAAAGCACTTCCGGATATGATGCAAGCAATAGTAATATTACTATCGTAGAAAAGAAGGCTAATTATAGAAGAAATATTGATGATAATGGAAAGATACAATGATGATATTCTAAAACGTTTGGACATTAACGATTCTGAACGAAAGGATTGGTACTACGCACGTCAATATGTTTTGGATGTATTGCCTCCATTAGATAGAACAGGAATTGAACCATCCTCTTCTACTCATGTTCATGTCGTCACAAACAGTACTGACAACTTGATGTTGGCTATTATCAGGCAAATTTGCTTGATAGCACATTACCCAAACTTCAACGAGGAAACAGGGGCAAATAGGACAATCATTACTATTTGTACGAAAAATCCATCTGATGCATTAAATAAGATTAAAGCATACAGATATTTGGGCAACTTACTAAAGTATTGCAAAATTTCATTTGTTGATAATGATGAGAAGTCAACAATACAAGACGAGTCGCTACCTTTAGACATAGAATTTGAATTTTCCCCAAAAACAATCGACTCATATAAAGAATCTGATGGTGTGTATCTCCAAATAATAAAAATAGAAGACATAAAGGATTCTATTAATGTTCAAGAGTGTTTCGATGTCACAAAAGGAATGCTCGTGAACATGGTTTACACAACCGGTTCGGATATAGACAATCTCCCAGCTTCAGACTACGCTAACATTGAGCGTTATTCGATAGCTCTTAATATGTTCTGTTATAAACTTAAACATGAAGTAATACGCGAAAAATGGAATGACACGGCAACACCTGACAAAAATGGGAATTACGATAAGATTAAAATAAAAAATCAGTTATCTTCTATATTTTGCGCAGACTGTTTCGAATCCAAATTAAGAGCTATTCTTGATATAAAGGAAAAAACGATACTTGAATATCTCCACAATGACTTTTATCTGGTGATGAAAAAACTATGCAAAAAAGAAAATATCACGGCATTGGCTTGTTGCGAACATGCACGTTGGAATGTTGAAAAACTTATAATGGAATTCAGCCCCTTGTCACCAGAAGACTGGTATAAGATAGAATGCAGTTTCGGTACAGAAAGAAATAAAATAGTCACAAAATTAAAAAAAGCCAAAGAGAATCCAAAGCATATAGATCTTTGCTCTTGCAGAAATCTTCACAGAGTTAATCCTGCCAATATGAAATACGATTACTTCTTGATGTTGGCAATGCCACAAATACTACTATCTGCATCGAAAAGCTAAAGCATGACACATAATAGTTATTTAGATATTTTTGATCGAACGAAATATTATAATACAATATGAATCACGATGTTTTTATAAGTTATTCAAGTAATGACAAAGTTGCAGCCAATGCCATATGTCATAATTTGGAGTCAAATAATATACGCTGTTGGATTGCACCAAGAGACATACCACCAGGTGAAGAATATGGGGATCTTATTGATGAAGCCATAAAACGAAGTAAAGTCTTTGTTGTTATTTTTTCAGAAAAATCAGCAATGTCCCAATGGGTAAAAGGAGAATTAAATATTGCATTTGAAGAACAAAAGACCATCATACCATTCAGAATAGACAACACGCCTTTAACGGGGCAAAGTCGGGTAATGCTAAATCAACGGCATTGGATAGATGCTTATCCTAATTACGAAAAAAAATTTTTTGAACTAACAGAAGCTGTAACAAAAGCTCTAGGAAAAAATAATCGACAAAAAGAAACAAAGTCAAATGAAAAGTTTCGAAAAAAGTATAAAGTATTTTTGGGGGCATTAACTTCAATACTATTAATTTGTTTATGCTTTGGAACATATTGTAAACTAAGTGATATGTTCCACGTTTTTGAATACAACAGGGAAGGTATTCATGTTAAAACTAATAAATTAACAGAAGATCAAGAAATAGCCATAAAATCTATTCTTGATAATATGGTACTAATAGAAGGAGGGGAATTCATTATTGGAAACGATTATAGGAAACAGGACTTTTTTACAGAACAAGATAGTTTAAGTTCAATTTCTCACACTGTGAAAATAAGTAACTACTATATCGGTAAATATGAAATAACTCAAAAAGAATGGCGAGCCTTTTTCTCTCTTGAAGGGAAATGTACATCAATAGGGAATGGAAATGAAAACAGAGCTGTTGACTATATTTCATGGGAAGAAGCAAAAATGTTAGCAGATACAATCAGAATATTAACCGGCATTAATTTTAATTTACCAACTGAAGCCCAGTGGGAATATGCCGCACGTGGAGGGAACAAAACACACGGGTATATATTTGCTGGTGAGAATGAAGATCCAGATAGAGTTGGTTGGACTTCAACTGATGATATAACAACAGCAGAAATTGTCGGAAGTAAAAGAAGTAATGAATTGGGATTGTATGATATGACAGGAAATGTAAGTGAATGGTGTTATGACTGGTATGCTCCTTATCAAAACAAATACGAAGTGAACCCACAAGGTCCACAATCTGGTATGGACAAAGTTTATAGAGGAGGAGATTATAGAATGGAGAATTTATATGATTTAAAAGTCAGCACTCGTTTTCATTATTCACCCTTTACAAATAGAAGAGCAACTGGTGTTAGATTGGTTATCAATATCAAATAATATGAAAAATCGATTTTTCTTTATATTCATTTTGTATGTATTTTCATACACACTATTATTTGCACAAGAAACAGAAACAGCAAAAACTACACGGCGATTACAATTTATTGAAGATTTCATAGCTACATATGAGGCTTCATACGAAAAGAAGAAGATAGATTACATAGAAAAATTTTTCAGTAACAATGCATTAATAATCACTGAAACAAAAGATTTAAAACTTGCAGGAAAAGCCTTATCTCCACGTGTAAAAAAGGACAGACCATATAAAAGCATCATAGAAGATAAAGATAAATACATAAAGCGTTTAAAAGCAATCTTCAACCAAAATCATAGCGTAAAATTAAGTCTTGCCAACATACGTAAAAAGCAACATTTCAAATATAAAGAGATTTATGGTGTTTCGTTCAATCAAATATGGAAAGACCAAAATGGAGGTGATAACATTGAGAATAAAATGCCGGGATACATTTTTCTGATAATTGATTTTAAAGGAAGAGAACTAAATCCAAAGATTTACGTCCGCACATGGCAACCTTTGGAGAATATCAAGAAAGCAACAGATAAATATAATTTAATGGATTTCACTTTTGAATAATGAAAGATTTATTTTTACTTATAATATTTTTGTTTTTGTCAACACAATCTGCACTGTGCCAAAGAATGAAACTTGTTGCCAATGACAAGCCAAATAATCTCTACAGAAGCAGCATTGATGGGAATGCACAAATAGTAATTAAGTCACGAATAAAAGACCTACAAGTTGAAACTAACTTTGAGGCAAAAATAATACAACCATTTGAAGATGAATTTATTATAACTGTTCCTGTGACTTCTGAAATGATAGAATTCGGAGAAAACAAAGGAGTGTTAACTTTTAAAAGTAGAAAGTATGCGACACTAGAGCATATGACAGTAATACAACCAAATCAACGACAATATTATAATATATATATTCCAAATAAGTTTCCACAAAATCTTAGTGTTGAATATGTTTTCTCAAAAAGTTCCAAGTATGGAATTCGACTTAGTTATGGTAAACAAATTAGCGGTTTTGTTGAATACCATGGTGGTGAATACTGCAAAACTGGCTCCTCTATCGAGAGCATCACGGAAGATTGTAACGTCACAAAAGCAAAAGCGAAAGGCTATATACGTCAATCGATAATAGGGGGATTGAAATTAGGGCTATTTTATAAAACTATTTTCAATAAGCCAATAGGTGTTTACACACTTATTGGTGGAGGGTATGGAGAATATGGACGACAATGGGAAAATCTAACAGAAATAAATGGCAATATCTATTTCTACAGTGATTATATTAAAGGTTTTGATGGAGAAGTTGCAGTAGCATTCACTATTGGTGATTGGTTAATTGTCTCTTGTGGCACTGATGCTTTGTTTGGAAAAGGAAAGGTTTCTGTAGACTATCGTATAGGATGTGGTGTTAATTTAAATATTGATAAAATTGGACTTTTATTTAAACGTAAGCAATAAATAAAAAGAACTATATGAAAAAAAATATTTTCCTATTTATAAAAATAATGTTTGCTATAATCTTCTTATCAGGATGCATAAATGAAGATTTCAATCCACAAGAATGGGCAGTAACACCAGAGTTGACCTTTTCAAATAGTGGCATTATCTTCAATAGCCTCATTGGAAGTGAGAAAATAATTGTATCAACAAACTACAAAAGTTATAAAGTGACTTCTAATGAAAAATGGTGTCACGTAAATATTGAAAAAGACACATTGCATATAACTGTTGACCCCAACGATGCAACAGAACAACGTATTGCAACAATAAGCGTAAATGTATCAAGAGGCAATAAATCTTTAACAAAAGATATTTCTGTCGTACAAATGGGAGGAACTTGGGATATGATAGGGCCTTTTAATATATTTTGGAGATATAAAATAAGTGAAGGACAACGTGCTGCAATTGAGGAATTATTGAATTCGCTAATTTTTGTTGAAGGTGGAACATTTAACATGGGTGAAGGAGAAGATGAGCATATAGTCACATTGTCATCATTTTATATTGGAAAATTTGAAATTACTCAAAATCAATGGAATGCCATAATGGCTTCTAATCCATCTAAGCATAAAGGAAATGACTTGCCAGTTGAGAATATCAGTTGGGCAGATGCTTTAAAATTCACAAATGCTATTTCATCACTTACGAGTTTAAATATATGTTTACCTACAGAAGCTCAGTGGGAATATGCCGCTAAAGGAGGGCGTTTTAGTAAGAATTACATATATCCAGGAAGCAACGATTATAAGGAAATTGCATATTATATTGATTCTTCAATAACTGTAGATTCACCTTTATACACAACATCAAAAGGTGGTACAAAACATCCAAATGAACTCGGTATATACGACATGGCAGGAAACGTTAGTGAATATTGTTTTGATTGGTATGGTAGTTATAAGAATATAACTACAAATAAGGATCCTTATGGTGTTGAACATGGCGATTATAAAGTTGTTAGAGGTGGAGATTTTGCAAATATATATTTATGGTATAAAAGTACTATGCGGTGGCAGTCATTTGCTCGAATTGATAGGCCAAGAGAGAATGTTGGAATAAGAATTATATTAAAGCAATAAATGCATGAAAACAAAGCTTCATTGTCTTATTGTTCTTTTCGTTATACTAATTACTTCATGTACAAAGGAACTTGAATGTCCTGAAGGTAATGGCATAGAAAAAATAAATGGTTTTATTGTTAAATGGAGAAAACAAATTAGAGCCGAACAGAAGAATTGCATAAGAGAAATTCTTAATAATATGGTAGAGGTAGAAGGTGGAACTTTTGTTATGGGAGCAACCGAAGAACAGACGGAATTTGCCCGTCCAAACGAATATCCTCTTTCATACAATATGATTAGCAGTTTCTACATATGTAAATACGAAATTACAGATAATCAGTATATTGCAATAATGGGAAATCCGAATGGAGACAAACATTTAAGACATTTATCCTTATCATGGAGTGATTGGAAACAATTTATTGAAACATTAAACGATTTGTCTTCTTTAGAATTTGATTTTCCAACAGAAGCCCAATGGGAATATGCAGCTAGAGGAGGGACTAAAAGTAAAGGTTTTTTATACCCAGGTAGCAACAATGTCGACGATGTGAGAAGTTCTATAGAAAATGAAGGAAGTAAGATACCTAATGAGTTAGGTTTGTATAATATGGCAGATTTAAAAAGTGAATGGTGCAAAGATTTTTATACTACATACGAAAATACTCTCCTTTATGAAAATAGATACATTTTCATGGGTAAAGAGCATGTTGTAAGGGGAGGTAATTATAGGTGTACAGGAAATTCCGGGAAAAAGTATTTAGAAAACAAAATTTCTATACATGATACGTTTGGATCTTTTAGAAGCGGAGTTCCATTGGCGAGTCCTTACGATTACCGTTATTGTCGAGTTTCGGCAAGATGTTATTATTATTCTCACTCAAACATGTACATTGGATGTAGACTTGCCATAAATATATTTGATGAAAATAAAAGAAGATAAGAAATAACTTTGAGCGAATGTTATGATTGGATCAAAGGTTAAGATAGATTATATTACACAACGTCCTCTATTCTTATGTATCAATTCATAATAAAACGTAAAACAATGAACAAGAACAATTACACACCCCACCCTATCGACACGAAGGATGTGGCATTGCCAGAAGAACTGAGTGCTTTAGCAGAGGACATAGCCAAGAACGTACATGAGGTATGGTCGGCAGGACGTATGAAGGACGGTTGGACGTATGGCGAAGAGCGTAATGATGCAGAGAAGAAGCATCCGTGCCTTATGCCTTATGAAGAGTTATCAGAGGAAGAGAAGGAATATGACCGTAACACCTCGGTTGAAACAATTAAACTCATTTTGAAACTGGGATTCAAGATTACAAGAGACAGCCAGTACATGAAGTGAAGAACTTTGCATGCTTTTTTGAGCATACAATATAGAAGGCGATCTATCAAAAGAATCAAGTATCTTGCATATGGAAAGTACATACGATATATTCATCAGTTATAGAAGGGACGGCGGAGCACAATATGCCCGCATCCTTCAACTGATGCTTTCGCAACGAGGATACAGAGTGTTTCTCGACTACGATGAGTTGAAGGATGGGGTCTTTGGAAAAAGAATCAAAGCTGCTATCAAGGCTGCTCCTGTATTCATGCTTGTATTGTCGAAGGATTCGCTCGACCGCTGCAAAAATGAAAATGATTGGGTTAGAGAAGAGATTCTATATGCAATAGAGCATCAGAAGAAGATTGTACCGGTTAATCCCGACAAAGCGTTTGACGGTATACATGAAGCGATACCCGAAGCTATCAGTAGCATTACAGATATCCAGAATTCAGAAATCGATTTCGGCCAAGCATTGGGAGTTACCGTTGACTTGATGATCAGCAACCGACTGGAACCGGTTTTTGGAAAGCGTTCCGCCAATTCTCGGAAGGATGAAGACATCAATGCAGCAAAAATCACCTTACGTAAGATTGACGAACGTAACCGATTTATTAGGAGACTGTGTGTTGGCGTCTCAATATTCGTTGTTGTTATGGTAATGGTTTCGTGTCTGCTATATTGGCAACACTTGTCACAAAGAGAGTCTGCCGAACGAGAGAAGGTTACGCTGGAAGAACAACGAACCGAACTCGAGCGGAAATACAAGGGCTTCGGGTTGGTACTCAGTCCTCACCTGTCACACCAACAGATGAACACCGTTGACTACATCCTGAAGAACATGGTATGTGTTAAAGACGATTCGTTATGGGTGAGTAAATTTGAATTTTCGGTTGGTGAATGGTATGGTCTGCTTGGCGGTGAATACAAAGACGAGCAGAAGTTTCTTCCGATGACAGAAATCTCGTATGGTGAGGTGTGTATGACTCTGCTTGACAGCTTGCGCAACATGACAAATATCGGCGGTTTCGACTTGCCTTCTGTAGACGAATGGCAATATGCAGCCCAAGGAGGCAAGTACAATGAAACAACAAGATTCGCCGGTAGCAACGATATTGAAAAAGTTGCTTGGTATGCCAACAACTCCGGTGATAAAGTGCATCCGTCAGACGGCCAACAAGGTAAGGAGCCAAACATGTTAGACCTCTACGATATGAGTGGTAATGTAAGCGAAATGTGCAATAGTACATTCGGGACGCCCGTAAGCGGATCAATGAAATGGACATTATGTGGAGGCGACTTCAAATCTCCTGCAAACCAAGTTACTGCCACATCTACAAAAGGATTTGACACGGACGAGAAAAGCCCTACTATTGGCTTCAGGTTGATAATAAGAACAGAAGAATAGACCTATAAATACTAATCAACATGAACAGAATATTTTTAATTCTTGTACTCGTTCTTGCATCAACATGTCTGTTTGCACAGAATGAAACAGAGGAGTCACCAATCCAAAAGGCTTATGAAGCCTGTATAGCAATGCGCGATGCTGTCGAGAACAATGATACTGCAATGATAAAACAAGCAGCTGAACGGCTTAAGAATTGCAACACACGCGACTTCTCCAACTTACGTTGCAAGAACGAACAAGGCTCGCTCAAAGGTCACATGGTATTCGATGACGAGTTTGCCAATATATTGGTTAGCGGTGAAGACGCCTATTCAAAGGCTGACACCATCAACGAGAACATAAGTCAAAGAGGACAAACTGCCGACGGCTCTATACGCACAAAGAATTTTCTTGCCAAAGCCGGGAAAAGCGTAAAATGTACATTCACGTCTAAAAACAGGCAGGATATTGCGGTTGTCGCTGAAGCAGGAGGACGAGTAACAATGAAAATTCGGGTCACAAACAAGAAGGGACTTAACAAGCGATATGATGATACCGAAGATGTCAAACGCGGTAAACCTAATAGGAAAACATCTTTTATATTGCCTAACAACTGTATGAACATCGTAGCGTTGGAGGTAATCAACTGCAGCAAGAAAGATATAAGCTTTGTAGTGATTAAAAACTAAAAGACAGTTCCTATTATTTATAATGTAGCGTACTTTTTTCGAATAAAGTTTTAAATAAAATGGCTATATCAATAAAAAAACGAAATAAAACAGAAGAGAATTGGAAGATACTCTTTGAACAAATAATAAAAGGCAATGTAATTCCGGTTATAGGACCTGAAATGATAGAGTTAGATCATATTCCATCAACTCAAAAGATAATAAATGTCTTTTCTGAAGTTTGTGGTATCGATATCGGTGAGAAAGAATCTTTTTCGCAACTTGTCTATGATTCAAACTTTCAAAGAGAATTCGAGGATGATGAAATTCATTCCCTTATTAACAATAATATAAATTCTATTATTGAAGAATATGCGCGAGAGGAAGATAATGCATTGTTAAGGAAATTTTTAAAAATTCCATATTTCCCTTTTGTAATAACAACTGTTTTTGACCCAATTGTCGAAACTATTATGAGAGAAATTCATGGTGAACAACTTCGAGTTTTATGTTTTAGAAATGATCCTAATAAAAATGATGATTTGTATTATGCTGAGGATACTAAAAAACCGACATTGTATTATATGTTTGGTAAAGCAGATGGCGTTTCTGATTCTTTTGTTGTTACTGATACAGACATGCTTAAGTTTTCACGCTCTTGGATGCTACCAACAGACGCTAGTAACAATGCCAAACCTGCTTTACTATCTAATATATTAGCTAAACGTTATTTGTTAATTATTGGATATAATTTTCAAGATTGGCTTTTTCGTTTTTTTTGGTATGCAATGAAAAGCGATGCATTAGGAAAAGAAAAAGGAGGTATGTTAGCACAAAGTAGATCTGATCAAAGTTTAATAGATTTTTTAACACGCTCTAAAGCTTTTGCTCAAATAGAGCCCAAACTTGAATGTTTTGTTGATCGATTAATAGATGGTATTAGCAGGACTGAGAAAAAAAACAATTGCAAACAACAAAACCAAAATATTTTTCCAGTTGAAGGTGTTGATGTTTTTATCTCTTATTCTAGAGGAGATAAAGATATTGCACAGAAATTGTATGAAGAACTTACAAAAATAGGCCTACATGTTTGGTATGATAAAGAGAGTTTACACAAAGGTTTAGATTTTATGCACCAAATAGAAAATGCAATAAAAAAATCAGTTTTTTTTGTTCCCGTATTTACTAATACAATTATAAATCAAGCTCAAGAAGAACATCCTTATCGCTTAGAATGGAAATTTGCAGTAGAACATTTAGAACTTATTGGCGGTATCCCCTATTGCTATCCATTCTTGGAAGATAATTTTGATATAGATAATTTAGTCGCTGCTATACCTAAAAATCTGAAAAGGCATGATGCCTTTGTTTTTTCAAAAAACAACTTAGAAGTTAAAGCACAAGAATTAGCAAAACATCTTTTTTTACAAATTAAGAAAATACAAAATGAAAAATAAACGAAGGAACGAAACAAACCCTTGGTTGGGACTTGCTCCATACAAAGAGGGCATGTCTTTTTGGGGAAGATCAAAGGAATGCATCCTCTTGTCTGAAATCATTAAAAATAATAATGCTTCTATAGTTTTCGGCAAATCAGGTATCGGTAAAACTTCATTAATGAATGCAGGAATTTCACCTGTTTTGCGAAAAGATAATTACATACCGATACCTATAAGATTTGTTCATAATTCGGATGTAACATACTCAGAACAAATAGTTACTAAAATAAAAGAAACTGTAATATGTGAAGATAATTTACCCTCTAATATTGAGCCACTAGGTCTTTGGGATTTTTTTCATCGTCATACTTTCTATAATAAGGAAAGAACAGTATGTACACCTGTCATTATTCTAGACCAATTTGAAGAAATATATACTCTTACAAAAGCTGAAAACAAAGGTTGTATTTGTGACTTTTTTCAAGAACTATCATACCTATTAAATGATATAAAACCAGATAATGTATTAAGTGTGGAAAACGGATATATGCAAAAAGTTTCTACATTATTCAATAGTTCTATTAAAATAATAAAGCACTCAAAATCATCAAGATTTCATTACTCACGAAATAACAATTTTCGAATCGTAATTTGCCTACGTGAAGACAAATTGTTTTTATTGGAACGTAATTCTTCAAATATACCTTCACTTAAAGCCAATCGTTTTAATTTACAAGAATTAACAACAGATGGAGCTATGGATGTGATTATTAGCCCGTGTTTAGGACTGTTTACAAAGAATGATGCCTTAAATATAATTAATAAGTTATCTAATATAAACGAAGAAGGAACAAAAACTATAGAACCTGCGATATTATCACTTTTTTTATATAAATATTTTGAAAAGGGAATAAATACCAATTATGATAACATCTTCTCAGATTACTATTTGGAGGCTACAAAGGACATCAAAGAAGATTCACTTTTTTTACTCGAAAAGAATCTTCTCACATTAAATGGCTATAGAAACCAAATTCCATTGGATGACATTGTTTCTCTTGGAGTTACTATAGAGGAAATACACAAATTATTAAAACGTATAATATTACGTACAGAGAAGCGTAAAGGCATTGAATATATTGAGTTCTCTCATGATAGACTCTGCATTGAAGCCAAAAAGAATCGAGAAAAAAGACAGGCTGATTTGCTTGCCTTAAGAGCAAAGAGAAAAATATTTATAATATGCATTATACTACTGTTTTCAATAATAGTATCATGCTTTTTTTTTAGACAAAACTATAAACTAAAAAAATACCAGGAGAATTTAAAAGAATTAAATTCTTCCCTACAGCATCAAGTTAATATTAATGATATACAAAATCATTCTCTAAAAATACTGAACAAAAGATTGGAGCAACAAATTATACAAAACGAAAAGAAGACAGACTCTTTAAATGAAGTGTGTATTATGCTGAAAACGGAAAAGCAATTAACATCATTTCAAAAGAAACGAATTGTTAAAGTTACTAATGAGAAGAATAATATTTTAAATCAATTTACATTATTGAAAGAACGGATTGATAACAATAACAAACAATCAAAAGTGTTGAAAACAATAAATCAAACTGAAAGAATGCCCAATTCAACTGCTACTTTTAATGATGAAAATAATAATGAAATTGTTGATGAAATTAATACCATCAATACAAAAACAAAAAAAACGCTCAATATTACTCAAGTGTCGGATTTAGAATGAGTTCATAAAAAAGTTCATAAAAAAGGCTTTGAGTATTTCCGTATATCACGGAAAATGAGTA
>OBLI01002119.1_pt1 | contig 17569 bp, 13 predicted proteins | sample 1519701 | NCBI WGS metagenome assembly OBLI01 (sample SAMEA3663005, study PRJEB22513) | pig gut metagenome | biome: pig gut; feature: pig-associated habitat; material: faeces | place: France | collected 2012 | reverse complement strand
GCCATAGAAAAGATGGCACCCGACCGCCGCCAACACTACCTGACCCAAACCCGCAAATAGTACGGAACCGAGTATCAGCCATTGGTATTTTGGCATATAGGTCAAAATGAAGTCACTGATGCCATCGATAATGACCGCATACGTCCGCTCGGTCCACAAGCAGAACGAGTACCAGCGGACCAAATTTGCGTCCATTGAGGACATCCTTGCTGAGATGCGTTCCATCCGCTGCATTGAGCACGAGGGTCGGTTCAAGTTCATTACACCGTTCGTGGGTGCCCAGGTGGACATCTGCAAATCCTTCGGCTTCGACATCCCGGACGGATGCGCTCCCACCTATTCGTCTCGCAAGAAGTCGCTAAAGCCCCGGCGCGTCCCGCCAAGCCCAAGGTCGAACACCAGGAGTTATAGGTAAATTGGCGTGAAAAATTCAGATTAATAAAGGTTAATAAAGGTTAAATCACCCCTAAAGCGTAATTTTTACACAATAAAATTTGGAGAATTGGGAAATACGCATTACCTTTGCGTCAGAATTACACAATAAACGTATTTATAACTAAAAAAGACTAAATATGGCACTTTTTAATTTTTTCAAGAGAAAGCCGGAGAATTCCAATCCCTCTCTGATTCTTCCTTCGGAGGAAGAACCCGAAAACGTGGTTTCACAAGAAACTGAAACTTTAAACATCGAAGATGAAAATCCAGCTGTATCCAATTCTCTCATAGTCTCATACGCGACAGGTTGGCCGATAGATCTCATATATGGTAATCTTCACAAAAACTATGAAGAGAAAGGATATGCTGATGCTATGCTGAATAGCAACCTCACTTTCCGTGACATGAATATGTCTATTATCCGTAATAAGGTTCTCATGATTTTCCGCGAGGTTAATCTCAAATATGATGGCATGAAAAGAGAACTGGAAACTCGTATCGGGACTTGCAATGCTGCCGGTTTGCTTACCTCCGTAGCTGAACTTGAAAAACAGATGGCGGTAATCAATGCCCACAAGGAAGAATTGTCCAGACTTGAAATGGACTTCCGTAACAACGGTAACGAGGCATCTGTTCCTCTGATGTCGTATGAATGTGGTTTCCTTCGCGGCGTCTCTGCGATTGCAATGTCAACTCCGTCGAAAGCACCTGCTGTCCCGGAAGTGTCTATGCCTTCCTTTTTTACGGCAAACAGAGAGACTGCATAATAAGTAACACCGTTTCACTATAAAAAATTTGACTATGAGCCTTTGGACTAAATTCGGATGCTTCCTTACCGGATGGAGTTATGAAACTCTTTCGCAGTGTTCTCAAGCGAGCCGCAGCCACTTAAGCAAATATACTTCTGCTTTGTTGATACTCATCTTGATATGGAGTGTTACAGGATTCTGCTTTGCTCAAAGATATATAGGTCTCCCGGTTTGGGGGTGTGCGATTGTATCTCTGTTTTTCATTACAATCGTAATAATGATTGAGCGCCAAATCATTCTGACCACGAAAAAGACTTTCTCAATGCTGGCGTTCAGAGCGATGATTGCTTTAGTTATGGCCGTAGTTGGTTCGACAATTTTTGACCAGACTATGTTTGGCAAAGATATTGACAAACAGATGGCTAATAACATTGAAATACAAGTGGCAGATCTCACCAAACAACGTGTTCATATCATTGACGAGAAACTCATTGCTCTCCACACCGAGCTTGATTCTCTAAATAAGGTAAATAGCGCTCTTCAAGAAGAGGTCAACAATAATCCTTTCGTCATTCAGACCTCTGTAACCAATAGCCAAAACAAAGTCTTGATGCCGGATGGAACGTTTAAAACCGTAAATAATCCGTCAGTTACAAAGAATCAGGTGCCGAATCCTAAATTGGCTAATGTGGAAGCCAATAACAAGGCAATCGAGAGGCTACAGGCGCAGGAACAGACATGGACCGAGAAAAAGCAGGGAATGGAAGAGGCTGTCCGTACCGAATGTAAAGCAAGTGTCGGTTTTCTGGAAGAACTTGAAGCAATGTGGACCATAATATCAACACGCCCTCTTGCAGGCGTATTTTATCTGGTATTTTTTGTGCTTTTGATGAGTCTTGAACTTTTTGTGGTCGTAAGCAAGATGGTTGATGATGAATGTGACTATGATGCAGCCATCAAGGGAGCACAAAAAGTAAGATTAGTACAATTCCACCAAGCATTTAACCGTGCTGCAAATCCAGTATAAATCAAACTTTAAGACACTATATCTATTATCTACTTCGTTAGAATACAAATAAAATTAACAACTGTAATATGATTGATCTTCGACCCGCCTTAAATGAGGCAATGAGAAATATACAGACATGGAGGAACAAATATCCTTCCTCCGTGTACCCTCACAAGATTGTGTTGAACATGATGTATCGAGCATACAGCACCCGCATCGTTTTTGAGGCATTTCAAAATGACGACCTAGTTGAGCAAGATAACATTCAGGACGCTATGAATTATGTCATGCAGATTTATTCACAGTCTGCCGCTCAGGAGGTGCATCCAAATCTGATGAATTGGATGGCAACACGTCCCAACGAACAGGTCGGCACACTGTGTACTGCAAGATATGAAGCTCTTGCATCTCGCGCCGAGACAGACAAACAACCCCTCGAAGAACTCGAATTTTCGTATGCCTTCGAGCTACTGAACGATATGTCAGTTCTTTACTTCATCGCATTGAGACTGAGCGGCTACTCTGAGGTTGATACTATATCACAGATGTCCGGTGTTATCATTGAACAGCTGGAATATATGGACTATACCATTACCAAACAGGTTTTCCAACAGTTGTTGGTATCAAGATTTATGCACTTTAACTATCAGCCACTTCCCTAAAAATTCATATCTTATGAATAAACCCAAATGGGCATATTGTCTCACAGAAGACCAATTCGCGAAACTTTGCAAGATTATAGACAAGGTTTCGGGACTGTCATCATTTCTTATTAAGAATGATGATTGGGATCTTTGTCGGTTGATTTCAGATTTTACTTATGTGAGAAATGCTGAATCTGGTACTACACCCGGTGAAAGGCTTAATATGTCTGTTCTGTCAAAGAAATTTGAGTTTCTTCAAAAAGAATATAATGCTAAGAATAATTCTCTGAGACAGAATTTGGAGTTTCGTTTAGACAGTGTTCTCACTTGGAATCCTAAACCTCTATGGGCTCAAAATATGAGCGTAGCTGAAATTGATTACCTTGATCATTTTATACCGGCAATTCCAAGATTCTCAGAGTTCTTATATCGTAATCAGGATATAAAAAACCTCTATGATTTAACAGCTCATTTTCAGCTGAGACTTAACGCAACTGGCGGCAATAATCCGGAAATCAATTTTATACTCGAAACCATAAAAGAAAGGTTTTATCGCATAATGGATGATCACTCCGATGCAATCCATTATGTCAATCACAGTCATACAATTGATGACGAAAAGCTTATAGAGCAATTCGAGATAGACGCGCGAAATGATTTTTACATTGTAAATCTTGAAAACAATCTCTGTCCGGATTTCACCAACAAATATATCTACTGCAATAACCCTTATATCGCGGCAGAAATTTTTACGCGTTTGTTCCGTGCGGATAAAATCAACATAGCATTGTCTTTTGCCAACAATGCTTTCAGATATATCTTTACATCGCCCAATATTTATTGGCACAATAAAGAGTCTATTTTTGGCAGTGTAAATATCCTATACTCACTTGTTGATTCTCTTGGAGATGCTGGATTGGCAAGTCTAAAAGCATTTTCAGAGAAGTTATATTTCTCGTTGACTCATTCGCTGTATCTACTGCTATCTCGCAGTATTTATTGGACCGATAAAGAGACTGTAAAGCGAGAAAAATATGAGTCTGGTTTAACTCCTATACATATTCAGCATAAATTAAGAGCTTATAGGCTTCGTTCGTATCTAATTCAGACGTTTGGACTTCAAATAGCATCGGGGCACACTCACAATGAGTATGCAATGATGGCTTTATCGGACTTGGTATCAGCACATGAAATGGCTTATGCGAATAAAATTGTTGGAAATGACTCTGTCTATAAGAGAGACGCCTTAAATCTTTATTATACTCAGGGGCTAGTTCGTATATGCTCTTTGGAACAGGCGGCTGAAAAAGGCTTTGAGATTAACGATGCTTTAGCTCAGGATATTCATGTCCAGTATAAATCCGGCAAGTTCTGCCTAAGTAACTCAGAAATATCAAGTTGTATTTCATTTTTGAGATCCTATTTCAAGGAGCAGAAAAGAATATCCACCCCCGACGATCCTCCGTATTATCTTATTAAGGATAACGTAACCCCGATATTAAAGCAAGATAGCATTGAGATAATCAAGTATCTTAAAGACTGTGGCGTCGATTGTTTCTATCATTTTACGGAGATCGATAAGATTGATTCTATTATCAAGCATGGTGGTTTACTGTCATATAAAAGAAGTCTTGATGAAGGCATTGTATTACCACTGAGAGAGGATATGGCTCTTTCAAGAGATGCAGATGCAAAACTCGGTCTTGAAGACTATGCGCGTGTTAGTTTTTCAAAACATTTACCTAAAATAGACATTCGTAAGAGAGAAGGTGCCAACCTCGTAATGCTCCGAATTTCACTGGATGTAGCATTATTTGAAGAAACCTTATTTACGGATATTGAAGCAACTCATCCTCAGATGCGTTATGGCAAAACTTTAGGTGATTTGAAGAACGTAAATACTCGAATAGCCTTATGCGATGGGTTCCTGACTAATGAGCAGGAGTTTTTGCAACAGCAAGCAGAGGTTTTAATTAAAGGAATTATACCGCTCAAATATATACTCAATATTGATAATCCAGAAAAGATTTAACAAAGTTCTATGAAATATAACAAAACTACTCATATGTGGGAATCTCCATACTGGCATCCCGCAGTTACGACCGATGCTGTAGTCTTTGGTTTCGACGGCGAACAACTCTATGTGCTTCTCATCGAACGAGGCAACGAGCCTTATCTCAACTGCTGGGCTCTTCCAGGCGGTTTTATTAAAGAAACCGATAAATCCGCCGAAGACAGCGTGTATCGTGAGTTGCATGAAGAAACTAATGTCGAAGATATATATCTTGAAGAATTTAAGACATTTTCGGATGCAACGCGAGACCCACGTGAACGAGTGATAACGATAGGTTTCTTTGCTTTAGTGGTTAAGAACCGATATAAGATCAAGGGCGGTGATGATGCCCGGAGAGCCGAATGGTTCTCAATTGATAAGCTGCCCGAACTTGCTTTCGACCATAAAGAGATTATCGAGACAGCACTTGAAAGACTTCGCCATAGGATACATTTCGAGCCTATCGGCTTCCATCTTCTGGAGAAGGAATTTACGATGCCGCAACTTCAGAATATATACATCTCTATTCTTAATCCCGAAAGAGATAATCCTAAATTGCTTGACCGAAGAAACTTTGCAAAGAAGATGTTAACACTTGGCTATATAAAGGAGACCGGAGAAAAAGTAACCGGGAATCCTTATCGTTCACCGAAACTTTATGTTTTCGATGAGGATGCCTACTTAGAAGCAAAGAAAGGAGGTATGAAACTGGAGTTTTGATTCCATTAAGAATGTTTCAGTGTAGAATAAGATTACGAGTCTGAATTATATTTAGTTTCAGAAAAATTTAGTAACTTTGCACTGAAAGTTAATTTCTTAAAAATGGAATCGCAGAAAAATATAAACAGAATCAAAGCTGTTCTTGCTGATGCCGGTCAAACAAGTAAATGGTTGGCAGCGCAACTTGGCAAGGATCCAGTGACAGTTTCAAAATGGTGTACTAACACTACACAACCTGATTTGCAAACACTTCAGAAGATTTCGATTCTGCTAAAAACAGATATAAGAAATCTATTGGTCAGCAATGAAAAAGATTTTCAAATAGTTAAATAATCAATAATATAACCACCAAATATCATCATGTCAAAAACAATTGGAATTGACCTTGGCACGACAAACTCTGTGGTTGCATTCAAAGATGCGTCCGTAAGAGTAGTTGCTACCGGTCCTAACAACGAAGACCTCTGCCGTTCATGTGTCGCTATGGACAAGAGCGGAAGTTTTGTGGTGGGTAACGCTCCCTATAAAAACTGGAAACGCTACGCACCGAGCATAGTTGTATCTGCGAAACGTCTTATGGGTGCGTCTATTACAGACCCTCAGGTGCAGAAAATGAAGGATGATAAGGATATGTATCCTTATGGCATTTCAAAGAAATCCGGAGGGACAGAAGACTCTGTAGCCATAATCATGAATGGTCAGGAGTTTTCTCCCGAACAGATAAGTGCCCAGATTCTTCGTCAGCTTAAAGAAGACGCATCCGTAAAACTCGGTGATGAGGTTACACACGCTGTTATCACGGTTCCCGCCTACTTCAACGAAAAACAAAAGGCAGCAACACGTAAAGCCGCAGAGCTTGCAGGGCTTAAAGTTCAACGTCTTCTGGCTGAACCTACAGCAGCTGCAATCTCATACGGAGCAGACAAAATGTCGGCAGATGAGGATAAAATCTTCCTCGTGTATGACTTCGGTGGTGGAACATTCGACCTTTCTGTTCTGGTTGCCTCCGGCGGCAGCTTCATCGAATCAGGAACAGGTGGCGACCGATGGCTCGGTGGCGACGATATTGATCGTCTTGTTTCCGAATATGTCCTGACCGAGGCAGGGAAAGCCAACAATGTAGATATACACGAACTCATAGAGTCACTCGATGCAAAGAAAAAATTTGCTTTCCAAGGAGAATTTAAGTCTGAGGTGGAAAGTGCTAAGAAAGCATTAAGCCAGACTGATTCCGCAACAATCTCTGTTTTCGATTATCTGGAAACAGAAGATGGAGATCCTATTGACATAGAGGTAACTTTAACCCGTGACACCTTTGAGTCGATGATTCGTCCTTTGGTGCAGCGCACCATCGACCTTATCGATGAGCTTCTTGAAAAAACCGCTTACCCCATTGACATTATCGACAACATTTTATTGGTAGGTGGTTCGTCTTGCATACCCCTCGTTCGCAATATGCTTAGCGAGAAGTACGGCAAGGACAAGATTCTTTCTTCAGAAAAGCCCATGCTTGCTATCGCTGAAGGTGCCGCTATCCTCTCTCATTCAATGGGAACTGAATTTGAGTGCCCTCACTGTGGAAAATCTATCCCTGTCGGAAGTGACCAGTGTCCATATTGCCACAAATCTATGGGAAGCTCTGCCACTCAAGCTTCAGAAGATCCGGCTAAGACAGGTGTTGTATTTACAACAAAGCATAAATACTTCATCGAAACACGAGATGATGCTGACAATGTTCAGTATTCTATGATAATCGACGAGAATCAGGTTCTCCCCAACGAAGTAAATAAAAAGTTCTATACTCTCGTTGATAATCAGAAAATCATCGCAATAAATCTTTACAGCGATGCTGAGAATGGCGGTAAAGAAAAGATTGGTACGGGTTTCTTTACTATCGCTGAAAATCTGCCAGTTCATAGCGAACTTCAGTTCACCTTCCGTCTGACGGAGGACGAGACCATGAGTGTTAAAGTCCGTGTGGCATCCACCGGGAAAATACACAACATTAACTACAGTCAAGGTTCTCTGGATTCACATTGCTTTGAGGCAATTCAGAGTTCCTTTGACCGAGTTATGGGGGACCCGAACATCAGTGACACTAAGAAGAACGGCTTTATTGACAAACTTCAGAAGGTCATTGAAGGTATTCAAGTCGGTTCACCTTCCTCTGAAAGTAAGGAATGGCAGAATATTGAAAATTCCGTACAAAGCGCGACAACAGCAGCCACTACAAAGGAGGAAGGTACTGAAGTGAATGTTATCATTGCCAAAATTCTTCTTGACCACTTCGGTAAGTTCATGAGTAGTGAACACAAGGACGCTATGCGTCGCGAACTGACCAAGTATGAGGATGCTACCACTCCGATGCAGAAGAATGAGTGTGCAAGCAACCTTGAAGAACTCAATGATAAATACGGACTGTTTGTTTCCGGATTCCTCCTCAATATTTCGGGACATGATGATTCAAACCCCGTAAGGGCTAATAAGGCTCTTGTCGCCTACAATCAATTCATGGCAGCTCTGAATGAAGGTAATGTTTCTCGTGCTCGCGATATTCTCGATGCAAATCAAGATCTGATTGGACACGACACCGTAATTTCCGTAAGCAGTACTACTGGTATCGGACAGAACTAACGAACTATGTCAGACGAAATCAAATGTCCCGTATGCGGGAAGGTCGGAATCCCCGATTATCATGCCGAGGATACAGTATGTCCTCAATGTGGTAGTGACCTGAGTATTTTCAGGGTCATCGACCAGATTCCGGATGGGGATGTCAAGAAGAGGAACGTCTGGATGCCCATTGCCGCAGTAGCCATTTTGACTACTGCGGTGCTTGGGGGCATCTTGCTGTTCAAAGACAGCAAAGTTCCTGCGGTCGAAGATCGGTCAAGCGAAATTGCCTGTCTTCAGGATTCGATTAAAACACTCAAAGCCCAACTCGAAACTACAACGGGCTCAATGTCCGATACACCATCTCAATCGGATGGTTTCAAGTATGTAGTAAAGAAGGGCGATTCTTTCTGGTCTATAAGTAAACGTTTTTATCATACCGGAACCCGGTATGAGGAGGTCGCTGCTGCAAATGGACTGGATAGCAATAGTAAGCTTAATGTTGGTGATACCATCATCATAAAACAGTAATATGGGACTAATAAGCTGGATAAAAACCAAATATTACAATCATAAATTAAGTCAGGCCGATAAATACGCAGCCAACAGGGATTTTGCACAGGCTCAGCTTATTTATGAGTCACTATTAGGCAAGCAACCTCTTGCAGACGCTCATCTTGCGAAGATGCTTGTTGACAATGCGTCAAGCGTCTCAGAGAAGCTTGATGTATTGAGACAGCTCTTGGAGTTACGTCAGACTGTGAGCGAGGAATCCAATGTAGATTTTAATTCTATGTTGAATATGCATGTGTCAAGCATTGAATCATTAGCATCGGGCTGTTTCTCTGCTGAGAATTACAAAGATGCAGTTGATTTAATAGTATCAATACGGGATTTTCGTAAAGACAAACAGTATTCTGACAAAGTCAATAGGTACAAAGCTTATTATAACTTTAAGATTGCGAATGCTGAGTCTATACAGACCGCCGGACTGTTCAAAGACTCTGTTCAGTATCTTAATTCGCTATCTTACGCTCCGGTTTCAGAAATCAAGGAACTTATCAAGATTCTTGAAAAGCAGAATAGATTTGCAAGAGGTATCAAGTTCCTTATCCAGCTTCAGTCCGTTGGTAATTGGGTTAAAGATATAATATTTGACTATATAGTCAATGTAATATCTAACAATGATAGCGAGCTGAAGAATGTAAAGCATTTCAGCGACATTTGTCTTGATAAGAAAATTTGTCAAGAGGCAGCTGCTGATTTGTATCAGCGTTCACTAAAGAAAGCCCAGACCAAAGATTATGTGTCTGCCGTTCTGTATGACAGATTTACATCCGAATATCTATCAGAGAATAATCAGTTTAACTTTGACCGCTGTTCACACATTCTTGAAGAACTGAGCGGTCGTGCAGACGCTTCTGAAATTAAGAAGCTAACGACACTTGCCCAATCACTAAAATTAAGTTCTGCACAGTTATCTACTCTGGAGAAACGCATTAACGAAATAGCGGTTGCCACAAATCCGGATAAGGCAATTGCGATCTGCCGCTTATATATTGGCACACCGTTTTTTGATAAGGTGTATCTTAAAAAGGCGTTATCTCTTGCAAAGGCTGGCGGAAAAATTGATGTACCTGAACTTCGGAAGGTTATCAATAATCAGACAGATGAAATATCATTGCCAAATACGGTGGCCCCATTTGTCACATATCTACCTGTACTTGAACAGGAGTTTGTTGACGCAGCCATTGTCGCCATCAAACAAAAGAATTCCACGGAATTACTTGACAAGTATTGGAAAGTCCGGAATGATTCGCGATTCATTGAATCACTTATAACCAAGTCTTTTGATGGTTGGAAAAAGTTTGCCAATCACATTGCAGCTAAATACAATCTTTATCTTGATAAAAAGGCGTTCATTGAGGCGTTCTGTGACTCAATAAGAAATACCGATGAGTTGGAGCTCATATTGGATCTTTCTGAGAAGATTCTTAAAGCAGGTAAAGATGTTAAGGATTTCTATATTACCATAATCCTTAAATACTCCAAATCAGACTCAAATGTCGAGGAGTCTCTTTATTTGGTAAATCGAGGTCTATCACACGTTAAAGAGGATAAACTTGAAAGGCTTCTGCTTGAAAAGAAGCGCCTGATTTCACTACTTATTCAAGCGGAGAAGTTCGACCGAGCTGAGACTGAAATTAAATCCATTCTCGGAACAGACGATGAGGCATCTACTCTTCTCGCTGAACTATATTATAAGAGAGCAGAGGCTTCAAAAGATGCTGATGAAAAATCAAATTGGCTGTATAAGGTTCTTGATGTCAACGAAGGTTATTCTCTTCATGATCGTTTTAACCGATGCTTGCAGGACACCTTGACAAGTCTGTGTGATATTGCAAATACATTCTGTAAGTCTGGCGACAAGGAGAAAGCATTTGGCATATCAGAGCGCATATCATCCTATTGGTCTCATTGGATTCCACTCTACGTGTGCTTGCGTGTATTATCAAAAGAACCGGAAACCACTCTTAACGATACGATTAAATATGATGCTGAGACATTGAAGAAAATCGTATCAACCTGCCCTTCATGCAAAGATTATGACTCTGACATTTTCAGGTCTCTGTGGGATAGTTATTCGGGTGCAATAATCAAGAAATCGCAATCTCAGCCTCATGACAAAGCGATTAAGGCCCTTTCTACATTAAAGAAGGCGATTCTGACTTATGCACCGGCCTCTTTTGTTAGCGAAAAGGAGGATGAACTTACTAAGCTTATAGTTAAGCTAAAATGGGAACTGGCGAATGAATATGAACATGATTTGGCTCTGGATGAGGCAATCAAATTGTATGACGAGGTCGCCGCTGACAAAATTCAATCATACATAAACCGTGCCGAACTGCGCTCTCTCATCTGTCATGTAAAAGCGAACAATGTTGATACAGCTGCGGAGGGCAGAATCTATGAGGCACTTCAGCTTCGCTCATATCAAGCATTGAGAGAAGATCTGGCATATAGATTTGCCTGCTATCTGCTTGAGCATACTCGTCCAGCGGATGCTGAGAAACTTTTACGTGAATTTTTGCCTGATGAAAAGACTCTTCTTGATATATGCGAAAATATCTATGTCAAGGAAGCGGAGGTAAGACTCGCGGAGTTCAATAAATTGGTTAAAAAACTTAACGACGGCAAAATGACCGTTGCTGAGGCAGTTGCTTTCAAGGCATCACTTAGAGATTATAAGAAGCAAATTGCCGGTAAATTAACCGATTTGTCTAAGGAATTTGCAAAATTCGTTCCTATCGTAGAGGCTTATATTCTCTCCAAGATGTTTGAAGAAAAAGCCTATAAAGAGATTCTCGACAAGTTGATGCAGGAGAATCCCAACTATATTGAGGACGACACGGATTTCCGTAACATAGCCATTGCGTCATTGGGATTAGTCGAGTCGGATATTAAAGATGAGGCTATTCTTAAAAGAGCAATTGCAACTTGCTTGACTGCAATATACACAGATAGACTATTCGTGACGAGCCTTGATTATACTTCATGGGATGATAAGTACGAATTTACACTTGACGGTAGCCTTGGACAAACCAATTATGATAATTATGATGAACTTCCGGAGAACGTCAACTTTAATTCACCTGTTGACAATGCCAATATCGCAATTAAGGATGTTCAAAATAGTCTTTTGACTCGATTGGAGGCTTCGGTTCGTAAGTATCACCCTGAGTTGGAGGCTTTCTGTAATAATGAGAAAGATGCACTTGATAAGATTATAGAACTGCGTCTTGACAAGTCATACATTCTGGCTTCACCTCAATTATGCCGCACTCTTGCTTCCATCAGAATGAGCATAGAAAATGCGTTTGAGTATGAACTTGGTCAGGACTATGGAAACAGGGAAGATGTAATTGCCCTTGGTTGTACCTATGGGTTCAGTGGACCGGAGTATAGCGAGTATTCTAAAGGATACAATGCTCTGCTATTCTGTAAAAGTTCTTTGTCCCCGAATCCTTCTGTCACTGTCCCCAGTGCATTTACTGCGGATAAAGTGTCTCAAATCAAGAAATATAAGCGTCTTGGATCGGATCTTAAATCTGCCGTTGGTACAGCAATGAATACTGATATTAAGGACAAGATGAACTTTAAGACTTTCCTTAATAAATATGAGGTCATCTGTAAAACTATCGGCGACACTACACTTTCTCTGACTTGTTCCAACTATGTTAACGGAGAGGTCGTGCATCTTCTGAATGAAGATCGTATGGAACTTCGTGAGGGTGTAGGATACATGGTGCGTATTTATAATATCGCTCCAAGTAATTTTCAAGCAAAGAAGAACATTGAAGGCATTTTATGCAATCTCGTGGTTCTTGTGGAGGAAAAAGGTCTTACTGCCGATAGGAATGCTCTTGATAAAGCATTGTCTGACACCGGTAATTCATTCACAGCTGCTGTTGAGGATGCGACCATCCAAGCTAAACTTTCATCCATTGTTGAAAAGGTTAACAATGGAAAAATGAAGAACAATGCCGCTCTCGCTGAGGTCAAGATTATATATCTTAAATCACCTAATAATGAGCGAGTTTGCGAGAATCTTGCAACTCTTTGTGAGATTTGTATCTTCGAGTACATAATCAATGGTGCAGTTGGTGCAGCTGGAGTAAAAAGTAATCTTAACTCAATAGCCCGAAACATGAGTCCAACATTCAAAAGAAAAGCCCGGAAATTAGGCAAAACCTTCAATGAAATGTGGGCTAAAATTCCGTTCGATACAAAAAATTTAATGTGTGGTGGCCTTGATTTTAATCATAGCCTTAATGCAAGCGGAGAGTCTCTAAAGTTAGGATTGCAATATCTCAAAAAATTTGGTTCTGTCTCTCAATCTTCAGATGATGATCCCTTTTCTTCTATCTTAGGACACAGGAGCGCTTTGGGTAGTATGTTTAGAACCGATTTACCCGATTTGCCCCTCTAAAATTAGCAAAGTATGAATAATCCATATACCATTCTCGGATTGGCACAAGATGCCGATGAGAAACAAATCGCAAGGTCTCAGATTGCTGCTTTAAGAGCTCGTAAATACTCTATGAACGAGATTACGGCTGCTCAGGCCGCACTGCGTAAGCCCGCAACACGTCTTGCCGCGGATTTTACGTTCCCGATAATTGACAAGGAGCCTCTGCCTGTTTTGGAGTCATCCATAAAGAGTAAAGAGGTTGACTTTAGTTCAATCAACGTTAACAAATACGATTCTCTGAAATGACACCAACAACAATGGATATTAAGCCGACGATTGAGGAGAAAATGGCTGATAGTCTTCGACATATCGTCACTCTACAAAATGAGAAAGAGCAGGCAGAAAAGAACCACGAAAAAGAACTCGATGATATTTTCGCCGAGGTCTTGACCGTAATTGACACCTTTCAAAAATCAGAGGCAATCATTAAGGAACGTGGTCTGGATCAGGAAGAGAATGCTTCTAAAGCAATTAAGCGACTGCTTAATGCCAAAAAGAAGGCATTGTCGGTACTTGAAAAGTTCAACGTGAAGAAAATTGAATTTGACTCTGGCATGGTCGATGATGATCTCTGTACGACAGTTGAGACAGAACCTGATGCTTCCCGAAAAAGCGGGGAAATTATCTCTGTTGAGAAGGATGGTTATACTCGTAATGGACACCTGATTCGCAGAGCTGAGGTAGTAATCGTTAAGAACTGAATTGAATATGTTTCTCTTTAAGAAAAATCAGAATATCGGTAAATACTCGGTGGTATTTCCGCACAAGGAAGGTGCCTATGCGGAAACATATCGGGTGAAAGATGCTGACGGTAAGGTAAAATTCATGAAGTTAATCTTCATGGAAGAGCTTAAAATATTTCAGTTTGATGGAAACGGAGATGTCATTGAGGAAGGAATTGCCAAAGTCCTTCAGCATGATAATCTATGTTCCTATGTTGATTCCGGTAGATTAGAATGCCAAGGGCATCAGCTTCTCTATATAGTGACGGAATATGTAAGGGGCGAAAACCTTGACCAACATCTTTACAGAAATGGTTTGCCGAGTTTGTTGGAGATTAAGCAGATAATGACTGGCGTACTGTCAGCCCTAAACTATCTCCATACCTTAAAGAGACCTATAATCCACAATGAGGTTACACTTGAAAATATCCTACTTGACAGCGTAGGCAATCTTACCAAGTTAAAGTTAATAGATTTCGGGGCTGCAAGATTTGCCGATATTAAATCAAATCCTGCATCTTGGCAAAATCAAAATCTGTATTACGTTGCTCCGGAACGCCTTGTTGGTGAGGGGAGCGTTAAATCCGATATTTTTTCTGCCGGAGTTCTGCTATATCGGCTTATCTTCGGGGTAATGCCTTGGGAAACAGAACTTGCCGGAAGGACTCTTGCAGAGAAGATACAGACTGTAATGGATAAACGAAAAGGTCCGTTAACAATCCCCAACATTCAGGTTGTTGAGATGGATGACAAATTGTTAAAGGTCATGGTAAAAGCACTTGCACCAGATCCGGACCAACGTTTTGAGTCTGCCCAGCAGTTCTTAGACGCGATTGATGGTAAGATAGAAATTCAATCCGCTCCCATCTCTATGACAAAGCCAAATCAACAAGAGGAACAGAATAAACCAAAACCCATTGCAGGAAATGGCTTTGCCGATGTTGCAGGAATGCACGATATAAAAGACTTCATGCAGAAGAAGATTATAAATGTCCTGAGGAATCCTGCTCGTGCTGAAAAGTTTAAGATACAGATTCCCAATGGTATGTTGCTATATGGACCTCCGGGATGCGGAAAGTCTTTTATTGCCGAGAAATTTGCGGAGGAAGCAGGTTACAATTATATATTTGTCAAGTCGTCCGACCTTGCAAGTATCTATGTGCATGGTTCACAAGAAAAAATCGGACGATTGTTTGATGAAGCAAGGAAGAGCGCTCCGACCATCATAAACTTTGATGAGTTTGAGGCTCTTGTGCCCAATCGTAGCAAAATCAATAACAGTAGTGAATCTGGAGAGGTAAATGAGTTCCTTTCTCAAATGAATAACTGCGGTAAGGACAGGATATTTATAATTGCCAGTTCCAACAGACCGGACCTGATTGATCCTGCCATTAGACGTAAAGGTCGTCTTGACCAAATTGTCTATATCCCGGTTCCAGATAAGGAAGCACGAGAAGGTATCTTCCGCATTCACATGGCAGATAGACCAGCAACTGAGGATATAGACTTTGATAAGTTGGCATCCTTAACAGAGAACTATGTGGCTTCTGATATTGCATATATTGTCAACGATGCTGCCACCCGCGCATTTGAAGATGATGTAGATATATCACAGAGCCTATTGGAGGAGGTTATCAAGGAAAACAACCCCTCAATAAGTGCTAAAGATATTCGTTTCTATGAGGCTATCAAGACCGAAATGGAATCGACAGATGCCAGCAAAGGACGAAATCCAGTAGGATATATCCGTTAAGCGAATCACAAAAATAAATAATATGAGTCAACAAGTAGATGTTACCGTAAACTGCCCGAATTGTGGCAACTCATATAGCAGCAAGCTGTTTAGAAGGTAGTGTTTCACAGAGGGTATCTGAGGTGAGTTCACTCAAGCTTGTAGGCCTCAGATGACGATGCTTTAAGATTGGCAGAGATACTTATGCCCCATCCCCACGATCTGATCCATAAGGCAGTAGGCTGGATGCTGAGAGAGGTGGGCAAAAGAGATATATGTGTGCGCTCTTATCTATAGCAATATGGCCATGTATAGGGGTAGATATGTTATACCATCTTTGATCGTTACATCACTGCTGTGTAGCACAATAGGCGTGGCAACATATTCTGAATACTTTTTACGGAACTTGTCGAGGGATATGTGTGTATATCTGTTGGTAGATTTAACTTCTACCGGAATGATGTTATGACGCGAAGTCACTGTAGCCTTCCTTATCAGGAAATCTATTTCCATGCGATTATCAGCATCTTCTCTATCAGAACGGCTGAAGAAGAATAGTTTATGACCTGTAGCCCTGAGCATTTGAGCCACGAGATTTTCCACCAACATTCCTTGATTTATTTCCAGTTTGTCGAGCAACAGCTTGCGGTAAAGTTGTATGTCGGCTATGGCATTTTCGTCAAACGCATGTGCAATTAACAGCCCGGTGTCCCCCATATAGCACTTTAATGTTGTTCTCTCCATATTCAATCTCAAGCCCACATTAGGTTCTGTGGCGTTATAGCAGATGTTGACCACTCTTGAATCGTCTAACCAGAAGAAAGCATCTTCATAGTCTCTCATTTTTCCTCCGGTTTGAATAGCAGAAATACGGAATTTCTTTTCATGCTTCTGCAACTGTGATGGTATGTCGTCGAATATTCTCGTCACTTTTGTCTCTGTCTGATAAGCATATTTAGAAATATCGTTTCTGTAAAGACGCAGTATAGTCCTTTTAACTCTATCGACCTGATCAAAATCTTTCGTTTTGCAATAAGTTTGCACTGCTTGGGGCATACCACCCACTATCATATACAGGCGTAGAAGATCGTATGCCTTGCGATGAAGAAGAGGACCCAAAGGGGATAAGGATTCATATCGGCTTTTCATGAAATCCACAAGCATTTCTTCATTCATGGCCCAAAGGAATTCTTCGAAGTCCATAGGGAACATATCTATTGATTCTTCTTCAGAAGGTATAACTATGTCTTTTACATTTTGTCTTAATGAAACGAGCGAGCCTGTCTCAATATAATCATATCTGCCGTCAGCCACAAGATATTTTATGGCCGCCCTCGCTTTGGGATAAAGTTGCACCTCATCGAAAATGATTATCGACTCCCTTTCGTAGAGTTTAACACCGAAATATACAGAGAGTCTGATGAAAAAGTCATTTCTATTATGAAGATATTGCTCGAAGATAGTCCGCAACTCGTCATCCATATCGTTGAAATCAACAATAATACATGACTTGTATTCCCTCTCTGCGAACTCTCTAACGATATAGCTTTTCCCTATTCGCCGAGCACCCTCTATAAGCAAAGCAGAAGTGCCTTTGCTTCGGTTTTTCCAATCGAGCATCTGTTCGTAGATCTTCCTCTTCATAATGGTTTGATTTTTAGTCGTTTGCACCTTTTCAAGGCTTTACAACAGCGTAATAATACACCTTTTCAAGGTTTAAATATGCGCAAATATACACCTTTTCAAGGTTTAATACAAATTATATTGACAAAATTAGAGCGCGTTCCTTAGAGCGCGTTCTTAATTTTTATAGAGATTTGAGAGGGCGTATAGCGGGATTATCGTGATGCGACGCTCGGC
>OBLI01002118.1_pt1 | contig 17578 bp, 19 predicted proteins | sample 1519701 | NCBI WGS metagenome assembly OBLI01 (sample SAMEA3663005, study PRJEB22513) | pig gut metagenome | biome: pig gut; feature: pig-associated habitat; material: faeces | place: France | collected 2012 | reverse complement strand
AAGCTGAGTTTACATTTAGATTGCGTGAAATTTCGCCAGCAAGGCAGGCTGAGCTACAAACAAGACCTTCGGCGTGATCTTTTAGGATATTTTTGTTTATTCTAGGGCGGTTATAAAAGCCTTTGATAAAAGCCATTGAGCTTAGATACATTAGGTTTTTGTAGCCAGTTTCGTTTTTAGCATAAAGGCACAGATGATAGGGGCTTTGGCGTTTGGTTGGCTTATCTTCTATATTTGGCAAATCGTGTATATAAGCCTCCATGCCAATAATGGGCTTTATGCCCTCAGCCTTTAAAGTCTCGTAAAACTCCAAAACGCCATACATATTTCCATGATCTGTAATTGCACAAGCGTGAGCACCGATTGCTTTTAAGTGCTTGGATAGTTTTTTTATATTATTAAAGCCATCAAGTAGTGAATATTCGGTATGTAAATGCAAATGCGTGTAGTTCAATTTCTAGCCTTTTTTGCTTATTTTATTGCTAGAAATTCTAGCGATTTTTCTTTGAAAAACGGCTTATTTTTTGGCTAGGGAATTCTAGAATTTTTTTTAGGAATTCTAAAATTCCTAGAACACAATCTAAAATTCCTAAGCAAAATTCTAGGAATTCTAGATCGTAAGAATTCTACAAGGAATTCTAGAATTCCTAGGGCTTAAATACCCCCTAACCCCAAAACTAGAATTCCCAAATCTAGAATTCCTAGTAGGAATTCTAGATTTGTCCAGCTTATTTGCTAATAAAGCCTGCCATTTCTACTAGGCGCTTTGAGTAGCCCCATTCATTATCATACCACGCCATTACCTTTATCATATCACCACAAATCACTTGCGTAAGGTCAGCTGCCACGATAGAGCTATAAGCGCAGCTCATAAAATCTGTGCTAACTCTTTCGTCAAAATCCACTAGCATAATGCCTTTTAGGCTTTCTTTACTAGCTTTTACAAAAGTCTCATTTAGCTCTTCTTTGCTAGTTTTTTTGCCTAAAACTGCTGTTAAATCCACCATTGAGACATTTGGCACAGGCACACGCACGCTTTGTCCGTGAAGTTTGCCCTCTAAGCTTGGCATTACCAGCTTCATTGCCTTTGCAGCACCAGTGGTCGTTGGGATTATATTTTGCGCTGCAGCACGGCTTCTGCGCAGATCACGGCATTTGACATCTACTAGGCTTTGACCGTTTGTGTAGGCGTGGATCGTGGTCATCAAGCCTTTTTCTATACCAAAGTTATCTTCTAGCACCCTTGTAACTGGGCCTAAGCAGTTTGTGGTACAGCTTGCATTTGAGATGATTTTTTGCCCAGCATAAGTATTTGAATTCACGCCTAAAACGAAAGTTGGAGTATCATCTTTTGCTGGCGCACTCATTATTACTTTTTTTGCGCCTTGTTTAAGGTAGGCTTCGCATTTTTCGGTGGTTAAAAACTTGCCAGTACACTCAAGCACCACATCAATACCACTAAGATCCAAATCTTCAATATTTCTAGTGCTATATACTCGCACTTTGCGGCCAGCTATTGCGATGTGATCATCATCAAGCACTTCTACTTCTTTGTTAAACTCGCCATGAACTGTGTCGTATTTTAGCAAATAGCGAGTTACTTTGCGCTCTGCGGTGTCGTTTATGATGCATAGTTCGTAGTTTGGGTCATTTTCTATGATGCGAGCTGCGCAGCGTCCTATGCGCCCAAAGCCGTTAATTGCGATTTTTAGTGCCATTGTCTATCCTTTTTTTTGGTATAATTTTGCGTGATTTTAGCAAAATTTTATTTAAAATGGAGAAAAATTCTTTGAACATCGCTATTTTTGGAGGATCCTTTGATCCGCCGCATACTGGGCACAATGAGATTGTAAAAGCTGCGCTGAATGCTTTAGATATCGATAAACTCATCATCATACCTACTTTTTGCTCGCCTTTTAAAGATAGTTTTTGCGCCTCGCCTGCTCTGCGCTTAAAGTGGTGCAAAGAGCTTTGGGCAGGGAATTCTAGAGTTTACATTAGCGATTTTGAGATAAGAAAGGCTGAGCCCACAGCTACCATTACAAGCATCCGTCATTTTAAAAAGCTTTTAAATCCTAGCAAAATATACCTTATAATAGGCGCTGATTGCTTAAAAAATCTGCATCTTTGGAGAGAATTTGAGAAGTTAGATAAAATGGTGGAATTTGTAATTGCTACAAGAAAAGATTTTTTGATCAAAGATAGCTTTAAAGCCTTGAAAAAACTAGAAATAAATGCTAATATATCATCATCGTTTATAAGGCAAAGTTTAGATTTTAGCGCAGTTTCGCCCAAAATAGTAGATGAAGTAAAGGGAATTTATGTTAAGCAGAATTGAAAGAATAGTAAGAATTCTAGATGATAAAAAGGCTGAGGATGTAGAGGCCATAGACATGAGCGGTCGTGAATACATCGCAAAATATGTGATAATCGCAACCACGCTTCACTCTCGCCATGCTTTTAGCCTAGCTGATGAGTTAGCAAGAGGGCTAAAGCCAGCAGGCGAGAAGTTTTTAGGGACTGAGATGAGCGATGATTGGTGCGTGATTGATCTAGGCGATATTATTATTCATTTAATGAGCGCAAATTATAGAGCAAAGTATGATATAGAAAAGTTTTTAGCTGAACTTAAAGCAAATAAGGAGTAAAAATGCCAGTAATTAGCGTAAAAATGGCAGGCAAATTACCTAGCAAGGCTGAGTTAGACGCAGTTGCAAGTGAAATCACAGAGGTTTTTGTAAAACGCCTTGGCAAGGCAAAAGAAAGGGTAGTGATAAACTTTAGCGAAGTTGATGAGGATGCGTTTTATTTTGGAGCAAAAAGCGTGGGGGATATAAAAAAGGGCTTGTAATAATGCTAGATTTAATAAAAAACATAGGTCTAGGGCTTTTTGTAAATGGTAGTTTTGCCTTAATGAATGGCAATTTTGATATAGCAAGTTTCGTTATTACCTTTGGTAGCATTGCTTTAATGTGGGCTTGTATATATCTTAGCAAAAGGAGAGAAAATGGAGCTTAATCAAACTGCTTTAAACATAATGGCTATAATCACAATAGCGTTGTGTGTTTATGTTGGATTTTTGCTCATAAAAGAATCAAAAAGTGATAAGCAATTACAAGCAAAATGACTTTAACTAATATTTTGTTAATAATTGCTCTTATTGCTGGTTTTAGCGTGATGTTTTGGACAGTTAATGGCACGGCAAAAGCCAAATAAACCAGAAAGTTAAAAAATGAGTTTTCACACACTAGGTCTGCTTTTTATGCTAAGTTTGATATCTTGCGTAAGCATAGCCATCCTAGCAAGTATTTTAAAAACCAAATCAAAAAAGGAAATAAAATGAGCGAAATCGTCTCAATAAAAGAATTAGATTTTAAAGCCGGTAGTAGAGTGCTTATGCGCTGTGATTTTAATACCCCTATGGATGAGTTTTGCAATATCACAGATGATCGCAGAATCTCAAGCGCAATCCCTACAATCCGCTATTTGCTAGATCAAAACTGCTCTATTATCCTAGCTAGCCACTTAGGCAGACCAAAAAACGGCTGGGATGACAAGCTCTCGCTTTTGCCGATAGCAAAGCGCATGAGCAGGCTTTTAAATAGAGAAGTGATTTTAGCAGAAGATGTAGTAGGCAAAGACGCCAAAGAAAAAGCCGCAAACCTAAAAGCCGGCGATATAATGATGCTAGAAAACCTTCGCTTTGAAAAAGGCGAGACCAAAGATGATGAAAAGCTTGCTGGCGAGCTTGCTAGTATGGCTGAGTACTATATAAATGATGCCTTTGGCGTGTGTCATAGAGAGCATGCTAGCGTTCATGCTATTACAAAGTGCTTTGATGATGAGCATAAGGCAGCTGGATTTTTGCTCATTAAAGAAGTAGAGTTTGGACAAAATCTAATCCGCCATCCTAGCCGCCCCTTTGTAGCTGTAACTGGGGGCTCAAAGGTAAGTGGCAAGCTTCAAGCCCTAACAAACTTGCTGCCTAGAGTAGATAAGCTAATAATCGGCGGTGGTATGGCCTTTACCTTCTTAAAAGCACTTGGAATTGATATAGGAAATTCACTTTTAGAAGAAGACTTGGTTGAAGAAGCAGCAAATATTTTGCTTCGCGGCAAAGAATTAGGCGTAAAAATCTACTTGCCAGTTGATGTGGTGGCCGCTCAAAGCTTTAGCAACGATAGCGCGATAAAATATGTCCCAGTCCAAGAAATACCAGCAGGCTGGATGGGACTAGACATCGGGCCAGCGAGTGTGAAACTCTTTAAAGAAGCGATTGCCGATGCGCACACTATCTGGTGGAATGGACCCATGGGCGTGTTTGAAATGGATAAGTTTAACAAAGGTAGCATAAAAATGAGCCACGCAATCGCTGAGAGCTACGCTACTACAGTAGTCGGCGGCGGCGATACAGCTGATGTTGTAGAGCGAGCAGGCGATACTGATGAGATGACTTTTATTAGCACCGGCGGTGGCGCATCACTAGAGCTAATCGAGGGCAAGGAACTACCTGGCGTTAGAGTGCTACTTAAAAAAGGCTTTGAATAATGATATTTGCGGCAAATTTCAAGTCTAATCACAGCAGAGCTAGCTTTAAAGAATATGCTGGGATTTTAGGCGATTTTTGGAGCGAGTTTGATAAAAAAGATGATGAAATAATCATCTTTCCGCCCTTTTCTGCCTTTTGTGGCTGTGCTTTAAAAGACAAAAAAATCAGCCTTGGAGCGCAAAACTTTTATCCAGCAGATAACGGCGCATTTACAGGCGAGATTTGTGCTGATATGCTTAGCGAGTTTGGTATAAACTCTGTGCTAGTAGGACACAGCGAGCGCAGAGCCTTGGGCGAAGATGACGAGTTTGTAAGGGCAAAGTTTGAATTTGCCAAGGCTAAACTCTGGCGCGTGGTGCTTTGCGTGGGCGAAGATGATATCGTTCATATGAACGGCAACACTTGCGAGTTTTTAGAAAGCCAGCTTGAAGGCATTGATTTAGCTTACGAAAAACTTATAATCGCCTACGAGCCAATCTGGGCAATAGGCACAGGCAAAAGCGCAAAGCCTGAAATAATCGCTGAAATTCTAGAATTCCTTAGTTTAAAAACAAAAGCACCTTTGCTTTATGGTGGCAGCGTAAATGCTAGTAATATCGCTATGATAACGCAAATACCGCACTGCGCAGGTGTTTTAGTAGGCTCAGCAAGCTGGCAAGTGCAGAGCTTTATTGAACTAATCAAAGCTAGTAAGGCGTGATTTATTCTAGGAATTCTAGAATTCCTAAGTAAAAATCTAGAATTCCATATAGAGATGGTTAAGCTGGGGGATGACATAGTAAGGAATTCTAGAATTCCTAGAATTTAGAATTCTTAAAAAAATTACTTAGGAATTCTAGAATTCCTATGCCAAAATCTAAAATTCCTAAAATCTAGAATTCCTAGAATTTAGAATTCCTAGAAAAATCACACAGGAGTTCTAGAATTCCTAAGCTAAAATATAGAATTCCTAAAATCTAGAATTCCCAAGCCAAAATCTAGAATTCCATAGAATAAATTCTAGAATTCCTAAAATAAAAAATACCCCCGCACCCCCAAAAAAGCCTAGGGAATTCTAGATTTAGAATAATTTATTTAACTTATTTAGAATTTAGATTAAATATCTTAGATTACAATTACGCACAAAATTTATCTTAAATGGAAGAAACAATGAATAAAGTGTATTTAGACAACAACGCAACCACGATGATTGACCCTGAGGCCTATGAGGCAATGCTGCCATTTTTAGGCGAGAATTTTGGCAATCCAAACTCACTTCATAGCTACGGAAATGCTACTCACGCAGCACTAGGCCGCGCGATGGATCAGCTCTACGCTGGCATAGGCGCAAAAGATAGTGATGATATAGTCGTCACTAGCTGTGCTACTGAGAGCAACAACTGGGTGCTAAAAGGTGTGTATTTTGACATACTAAAAGAGCAAAAAAACGGCAAAAACCGCATAATCGTAAGTAGCGTAGAACACCCTGCTGTGGGCGCAACAGCTGCTTTTTTAGAAAGTCTTGGCGTAGAGGTTACTAGGCTTGATGTTGATAATAACGGACTTGTAAGCCCACAGGCACTAAAAAGTGTGATCGGCGATGATGTTGCATTAGTAAGCGTAATGAACGCAAATAACGAAACCGGCGTTATCTTTGATATAAAAAGCATGGCTGAAATCGCTCATGCTTATGGCGCACTTTTTCACACAGACGCTGTTCAAGCAGTGGGTAAAATCCCTGTAAATGTTGCAGAGAGCAATGTAGATTTTCTAAGCTTTTCAGCGCATAAATTCCACGGCCCAAAAGGCGTGGGCGGTCTATATATCAAAAATAGCCGTGAGCTAACCCCGCTGCTTCATGGTGGAGAGCACATGGGTGGACGCCGCTCTGGCACGCTAAATGTCGCTGGCATCGTAGCTATGGGTAAGGCACTTGAAAACTCGGTTAAGTTTTTAGACTTTGAACGCAGTCAAGTTCGCAGACTAAGAGATAAGCTTGAAGATGCGATTTTAGAAATGAGCGATACTTATGTAGTAGGTGATCGCCAGGTTCGCGTACCAAACACCATACTAGCATCAATCAAAGGCGTAGAGGGCGAGGCAATGCTATGGGATCTAAATCAAGCTGGTATAGCAGCTAGCACAGGTTCAGCCTGTGCTAGCGAGAGCTTGGAGAGCAATCCTATAATGGAAGCAATAGGCGCAGATGCTGAGCTAGCTCACACCGCACTTCGCCTTAGCCTTTCTCGCTTTACAACTGAGGCTGAGATAGACTATGCAATAGAAGTGATAAAAAAAGCCACAAATCGCCTAAGAGCAATATCAAGCTCGTTTTCTTATGCGCCAAGCTGGCACAAAAGCGGTTTGTAAGAATTCTAGAATTCGCTAAAAGGAATAAAAATGAAATATGACAAAATTACAGAAGCTTCAATTGATGAGCTAATGGAGATTTTTTATGAAAAAATCCGTGAAGATGATCGTGGCTTAGGTGAGATTTTTAATGCTAAAATCGGCACAGATGATGAGAGCTGGAAAGTTCACAAGGCAAAAATTGCAAATTTTTGGTATGGTATGATGCTTGGCAGTGGAAATTTCGCTGGAAATCCTATGAGAGCGCATGCTGATTTAATGGAAGAAAATCCCTTTAAGCCTGAAATGTTTGATTTTTGGCTAGGGCTTTTTAAAGAAAGTTTAAATGAGCTTTACACTGATGAAGTAGCAGATGATTTTTACGCAAGGGCTGCTGGTATCGGCCAGAGATTTAGATACCTGCTTTTTGGAATGATGTAATAAAGGATAAAAAATGGCAAAAAATAATCTAATAAATCAAAATATCTGGGCTGAGTATTCAAAAAAAGTCCAAGATTCGATGAATAATCCACGCAATATGGGTGAAATAACAGAAGAACAAGCTGAGGCTATGGGCTGCAAGCTAATAGTAGCTGATTTTGGTGCAGAGGCCTGCGGTGATGCGGTGCGTCTATACTGGGCGGTAGATCCAAACACCGATATTATAAAAGAAGCAAAGTTTAAAAGCTTTGGCTGTGGAACAGCGATAGCAAGCAGTGATTACATGGCTGAACTTTGCCGTGGCAAAAGGGTTGAAGAAGCGGTAAAAATCACAAACCTTGATGTTGAAAGGGCTATGCGTGATAATCCAGACACTCCAGCTGTCCCACCGCAAAAAATGCACTGCTCGGTTATGGCCTATGATGTAATCAAGCGAGCAGCATCTCAGTACATGGGCGTAGATCCTGAGCATTTTGAAGATCAAATCATCGTGTGTGAGTGCGCTAGAATCAGTCTTGGCACGATAAAAGAAGTAATCAAGCTAAATGATCTAAAAACCGTGGAGCAAATCACAGAATACACAAAAGCAGGCGCTTTTTGTAAAAGCTGTATAAAGCCTGGTGGACATGAGAAAAGAGAGTATTATCTAGTGGATATTTTAGCTGAGACTAGGGCTGAGATGGAGGCTGAGCGTATGAAAGCTGTGGCTGATGCTAAGGTTGGCGCCTTTGGCTTAGAGAGTGATCTAGCATTTGAAGAGCTTACTGTCATTAAACAGCTAAAAGCAATCGAGGCTTTAATAGATGAAAATATCCGTCCTATGCTACAAATGGATGGTGGAGATATGGAAGTAATCGATATACAAAAAGCAGATGATGGTAAGATAGATGTGTATATCCGCTATATGGGAGCGTGTTCTGGCTGTTCGCATGGAGGTGCTGGCGGTGGCACGCTAATAGCGATTGAGAATATGCTTACAACGACGCTAAGTCCAAATATACGCATAATGCCGGTGTGATTTTCTTTAAATTGTCTGTAAATTGTTATTAGTGACGGATTACGACTAATCTAGCTTAGGCGCTTTGCTTGATGAACTATCTGTTCTATCTGCGCAAAGCACCTAAGCTAGATTAACCGCACTACGCCTATTCTAAAATTTACCCACTTCGTGTGGATTTAAATTTTTAGAATTCCATTTAAAATTCGCGACGCGACACAAAAAATTCCCTAGCGTGCCGCGCTTTTATTTTGATTGCCACTTCGTGGATAAAATCTTAACCTAGAGTTCCTAGGGAATTCTAGAATTCCCTACACTAGAATTCCTTATAGAATTCCATAGATTATCAAAACTAAATTTTAAATATTCTACCCACCTTAGTTTTAATTGATATTTTTTAAAAATAAAAACTCTAAGGAGTTCTAGAATTGGCAAGAAATTCTTTAGAATTTTAAAAAGCTGTGTAAAATTTACTCATTTTATAAAAATTTAATATAACCTTGCTAATAAATTTAAAATTCTTAGGCAAAATAACAAAATTCAACAAACCAAAAAGGAGCAACACATGGCAAATACAATGACCATGACTGACAACCGCACTGGTAAGAGTTGGGAATTCCCTATTCTTAGCGGTACAAAAGGTCCAGATGTCGTAGATATCGGCAGTTTTTACAGCCAAACTGGTATGTTTACCTTTGATCAAGGCTATACAAGCACAGCAAGCTGCAAAAGCGCAATCACTTTCATTGACGGCGAAAAAGGCGAGCTTATGCACAGGGGATATGATATCGCATGGCTAGCTGAGAATAAAAAATTCCTAGATGTAGTTTATCTTTTGCTTTACAAAAAACTGCCTAGCAAAGAAGAGCTAGAGAGCTTCCGCTTAGAGCTTAAACAAAGAAGCTATATAAATGAAAAAATGCTAAAGCTATTTGATGCTTTACCAGATAAAGCTCACCCTATGGCAGCACTTCAAAGCACTGTTGCGATGATGAGCGCATACTATAAGCGTGATATGAATATCGATGATATTAGCGATTTTATGGAACTAGCAAAACGCCTAGTAGCTAAAATCCCTACAATCATCGCATTTTACTACCGCCATGTGCGTGGCTTTCCACAAATCTATCCAGATCTAGATAGAGGATTTGTAGAAAACTTCTTATATATGCTAAGAGCTTTCCCACACGATAGAGTGGATCTTAAACCTATTGAAGTAAAAGCATTTGAAGCAGTTTTACTACTTCACGCTGACCACGAACAAAACGCCAGCACCTCAACAGTTCGCGCAGTAGGCAGCACTCACGCTCACCCATACGCCTCTATCTCAGCAGGTATTGGCGCACTATGGGGTCATGCTCACGGCGGTGCAAACGAGGGCGTTATCCGCCAGCTTGAAGAGATCGGCACGCCTGAGAGAGTAGATGAGTTCATCGCTCGCGCAAAAGACAAAAACGATCCATTCCGCCTAATGGGCTTTGGTCACAGAGTGTATAAAAATTTTGATCCAAGGGCCAAAGTTCTTGGCAAGCTAAGAGATCAGCTAATTGATGAAATCGGCATTGATACAAACCTTATAAAAGTAGCAAAACGCATTGAAGAAATTGCTCTAAATGATGAGTATTTCGTATCTCGTAAGCTGTATCCAAATGTGGATTTTAACTCAGGTCTCATTTTAAAAGCACTTGGAATTCCAAATGAGATGTTTGCGGCTATTTTTGTTATGGGTCGTGTGCCAGGCTGGCTATCTCAATGGATGGAGCAAAAAGAAAACGCACCGGTTAAAATCACTCGCCCAAGACAGCTATATGTAGGTGCAGTAGATCAAGTCAAATAAAGGCTTTGGATAAAGGCTCAGTTTGCGGACGCCTTTCTCTACCGCGCGCCTTGATGAATTAAGTATTCTATCTTCGGCGCGCGTTAGCCAAAACGAAGTTTCTGTGAAAATCGCCTCGCAATCCTAGCCTTTTTGCTAGAATTCCCTAGAAAATTCTAGAATTCCACAAAATTCGTCATTGCGAGGCTTTGAAAAAGCCGAAGCAATCTCGTTCAAAATTCCGTTTGAAATTCCGTCCAAACCTTGTGTCATCCCCCAGCTTGACTGGGGGATCTCATCACAAAGAATTCTAAAATTCCTAAAATGAATTCTAGAATTCCTAAAATAAATTCTAGAATTCCCTAGAAAATTTTGCTAAAATTCATCTAAAATTCCCTAAAAGGCTTAAAATGACAATAGAACAAATCTGCCAAATCGGCAAAGTAAAAATAAGTGATGAAAATATAGCAATAATCAATCACTACATTGATTATATAATTCCTTGGCTTAGTTCAGATGAGTTTAAAACTAACTATGCTAAAAAAGAATTTCCGCCTCTAATAAATCCAGCAAAGCTTGATTATGAAGGCTCAGATCCCGCTCATGCTTGGGTGCTAAATCTGCCTTTACCAGCTTTTTATGACTTCTTAGTTTTTGGCTCGCATGCTGTGGGGCTTCATGGTGCGATGATAGGTTTTTTCGCACTTTGTGGCGTTACTAGAAAGGTCATGGCTCTTAGGGGGGGGGCAGCAGCAAATTCAGCAGATGCAAGCTCACAGGGTAACTATGAGCGCATGTTTAAAGAAATTCTAATCGCTAACCAACTAAAACAAGCTGGATACATAAAGCACTTTTATTTACAGCTTAGTGACCTTGTCCTTGATGATGATACAAAGAAATTCTACTCTCTAATCGATGCTAGCAACGCTCTACACATCGTCCGTGATCCTATCAGCGTGCTAAAAGGCGTGGCTGCGTGTCCACATAGAGCAGAGCTTATGAAAGTAGAGGGTAGCGAGGATCTTCTGCCTTTTGGTATGTTTTTACACCAAGACCCTTTTGCTCATTTTAGCAAGCATATTTTTTATATGAATCACGGACTTACTATGAACACAGATAGACAAAGCGGTGTTGGCGAAGGCAAAGAAATGGACTTTTTGCCTGATATAAACAGTGTTGAATGGTGGCTTTTAAACTACGAGCAGACATTTCATGATGGCATTATGTATCAGCTATTAGCACCTAGTTTAAAAAATATAAAACTAAAACAAACTACGGATTTTGTCGGTGACAAATGCTTTGAGACCATGTGCGAGCTAGCTGATTATTTTGGCTTTGAGAGGCCAAAGCAGAGTGATAGATGGCTTTTTGAGCAAAGAGTAAGCGACTTAAAGCACCTAACGCCGATGATACTTTACGCTAACGAGTGCTGCCCACTTTACAGCGAGCAAAACAGCAAAGCGCCAGAAATAAACAAAGAATTAGTAGAAAATAGCATTAAAATCACACTTACTACTCGCTTTGATGGCACGCTTTATATCTTGCCTGAGCTTGATATTAGCTCGCTTTTTGAGCTTGCTGATCCTGTTTTTGCGGTGATAATTGAGAGCCAAGCAGATGCTCTAAAACTACTCAAATCCCCGGGGCTGCTAGCAAAAATCAAAATATACATAAAGGATTTAAGCCAGGCTCTACTAAAACAAGCAAAGATAGAAAATACTAAAAAATTCAAAGAAAACGATGTTCTAGCGTGGTTTGAAAAATATCCAAAAATGCGCCAAGTTATGAGTTTTATCATGAAGCAGCATTTGTTATTGCTTCGCACGCACAAACCTGAGATTATAGAGGGCTACAAATACTACCAAGAGTTTTTAAAGCTTTCAAAAGACGATGAGCCACTTGATCTTAGCTCTGGACTAAACGGCAAAAGTATAAGCGTAACAAACTTCTAAACTAGTAGGAATTCTAGAATTGCTTAGTAAATTCTAGAATTCCATAATAAATTCTAGAATTCCCTAGAAAATTTCGCTAAAATTCATCTAGAATTCCCTAGAAAATTTCAAGGCAAAAAATGGACTTAGCAAGCAGATTTCGCCCTACAAATATAGATGAGATGATAGGTCAACAAAAAATCGTAGAGGTATTTAAAAAATTTCTTAAAGAAAAAAGAGTGCCACATAGTTTGTTTTTTGGCACGCCAGGTAGTGGCAAAACCAGCCTAGCTAGACTCATTGCTAGCACGCTTGGTGCTGAGTTTTATGAGTTTGATGGAGCAAACTTTAAAACCGAACAAATCCGCAGCATAATAGGCAAAAATCCGCTTTTTGTGCCACTGATTTTTATAGATGAGTTTCACCGCCTAAGCCGCACGCAGCAAGAAGCCTTGCTAATCCCAGTAGAAAACGGCGAATGCTTGCTTTTTGGCGCTACGACTGAAAATCCAAAGTTTAGCATCTCATCTGGAATTCGCTCTCGTATGATGATTTTTGAGTTTGAGCCACTTAGCAGTGATGATCTTAGCCTGCTTTTAGAGCGAGTAAAAGCCCAAATTGGTTTTTCTATGAGCCCCGAGGCAAGAGAATATCTACTTCGCACTAGCGGAGGCGATGCCAGATCTATGCTAAACTTGCTTGATTACGCTCTTATAATCAGTGCTGATATCAGCCTTGAAGTGCTTATGACGCTGCGAGGGGGCTTTGTTGGCGAGGGAGCAAAGAGTAGCGATACCCACTATGAGATCATCTCAGCTATGATAAAAAGTGTGCGTGGAAGTGATGCGGATGCTAGTATCTACTACTTAGCAAGGCTGCTTGCTGCTGGCGAAGATCCTGCATTTTTAGCTAGACGCATGGTGATACTTGCTAGCGAAGACATAGGCAACGCAAACCCAAATGCGCTAAATCTAGCAGTATCTTGTATGAACGCAGTCTTGCAAATCGGTATGCCAGAGGCTAGAATTATTTTAGCTCAAACCATAATCTACCTAGCAAACTGCCCAAAGTCAAACTCAGCCTACTTAGCAATCGATGAAGCGCTAGAAGCGTGTAAGGATGCTAGCAATCAGCGCATACCAAAGCAGATCATAAACCACACAGATGAAAATAAAGGCTATTTGTATCCACATGATTTTGGCGGCTGGGCCCCTCAGCAGTATTTGCCTGATGCGCTTTTAGGCACGCAGTTTTACAAGCCAAAGCTAATTGCCTTTGAAAAAACCATAGCTGAGTGGAGTGCGAAAATCAAAGGGGAATTCTAGAACTAAATTCAGTTTTAGAGAGTTTTGGGGAATTCTAAAATAGAATTCAGTTTTAAGGAATTCTAAAATTCCCAAGACTAAAAATACCCCCTAACCCCCAAAAACGCAGAGATCCCCCAGTCAAGCTGGGGGATGACAGGGAATTCTAAACTAGAATTCCTAGGCAAAAATCACTAGGAATTCTAGAATTCCTAAAAATTCCTAGGGAATTCTAAAGAGTTCTAGGGAATTCTAAAGAGTTCTAGGGAATTCTAAAGAGTTCTAGGGAATTCTAAAGAGTTCTAGGGAATTCTAAATTCGGGGAATTCTAGAATTCCCTATATAAATTTATTCTTTTTCTTTTAGTATTACTTTTACGCCTGTTATGGCTGAGGCTGAGACGCTAGTTACTTCGTATATGCAGTTTTCATCATTTACGCTCTCGCCTACTTCTGGCAGATATGAAAATAGATTAAACACATAGCCGCCGATAGTAACTTGCTCGCTATCGCTATCTATATCAAAGCCGATGACCTCGCTAACATCTTCTAGCTCATAGCGACCATTAAACTCAAAGCTACCATCTTCTAGGCATTTGTAATCTAGATTTTTATCCTCTTCTTCAAACTCATCAAAGACCTCGCCAACGATATCTTCAAGCGTCACAAAACCAGCCGTGCCGCCATACTCATCCATCACAAGTGCTGCGTAGGTATTCTCGGCGTTCATTTTATTTAGTATAGTAGAAATCGAGCAGTTTTCAGGCACGATGATAAACTTGCGCAGGTTAGCAGCCAAATCTATTTGCTTGCTAGCAAGCACTGCTTGCATGATATCACGGATGTGAACCATGCCAAGTACATTATCTTTGCTACCATCTACATAAGCAAAGCGAGTAAATTTGCTATCTTTTATCACAGCTAGGTTTTCTTCTAGGCTCCATTTGGCATTTAGCACGACCATTTCTTTGCGTGGGGTCATCACCTCTTTTGCAACCGTATCGCTAAAGTCAATGGCATTTTGGATAATCTCGCTCTCAGTGCTATCAAGCACGCCGCCTTTTAGGCTTTCATTTACGATGATTTTTATCTCTTCTTCTGAGTGAGCAGCGTCTGTATTTCTGTTGCGGTGAATTCCTAGTGCTTTTAGCCCAAGTCCAGCGATAAAATCAAAGGTGCGAATCACAGGAAAAAGCAGTATCCAAAAAAGATGCAGCGGCCTAGCTATCCACAGCACCATTTGATCTGTTTTTTCTATAGCCACGCTCTTTGGTATCAGCTCGCCAAGCACCACATGTAGCAAGGTAATAATCACAAAAGCCACAGCAAGCGCCAAAGCATCCACGCCAAAAGAGTCCTCAGGTGCCTCTATAGCAAAGAGTTTTAAGAGCCACTGAATAAGCGCGCCAAGTGCTGGCTGACCGATCCAACCAAGCGCAAGGGATGCAAGCGTGATACCAAGCTGGGTGGCTGAAAGATAGGTATCAAGGTTATTTGACATACGAAGAGCTAGGCGCGCATTAGAGCGACCTTCTTTGATAAACTCTTCTAGGCGTGTTTTGCGGATTTTAACTAGTGAAAATTCTGAAAGAACGAAAAAGCCGTTAAGGGCGATGAAAATGGCACCTAAAACAATGCCGATGATGGTCTGGGAATCCAATGTTTTCCTTTAAATTAAAATTTATTTTGGGCGGTAATTATAGCAGATTTTTGCTGTTTTTATTTAAATTTAAGCAAAATTTCTAGTGATTTTAGCAAAAGGCTTTGTGAATTCTAGAATTTATTTAGGGAATTCTAGATTTTAGAATCTAGAATTCCTAGTGTTTAATTACAAGATTCTTTTTTTAGAGTATCTTGTAAAATCTTTTTATTTCGCTCTTTTTTGTAGCTATTGCTCTTAAAGCAGTATCTTACCTCGCCACTTATTTCTATGTCTTTTATAACCTCGCTTAGTGGCTTGGAAAGGCTAAAAGCACAGCCTAGCAGGGCAAGCACGAAAACTCTTAGCATTTTTACCCCTAGCGGTAGCGCACGATATCATGCAGACTTTGGCGGATTTGTGGACTTTGCTCTTTTATTCTATATCCAAAAGGCAGTAGCATTGCCACACGCTTTTTAGATGGATCAATGCCTAAAACCTCATTTAGCTCACTTTCAACATATCTTTCAATAGCGCAGCTATCAATGCCCAAAATCGCTGCTTGCATCATCATATTTTGCGCAGCTAAAAAGCACTGAGCCTTGCTCCAGCCATATACATCACGCTCGTCTTTAAATCTAGCAAAAAAGCCAGCAAAAGCGTTTGTATAGGCCTCTATGGCTGCTGCGTCGTGGTGAGTTTTTCTAGCAAAGCTTGATTTTACATAATCACTCTTTGGATCAAGGTCAGCGATTTTTGCATAAATTACAATTAGCTCGCTTGCAGATGTGATTTGAACCTGATCCCAGCACGCTTTACGGATTTTTGCTCTTAGCTCTTTATCACGGATTATCTCAAACTCCCAGTGCTCAAGCCCAAAGCTGCTAGGTGCCAAACGCCCAGCTTCTAAAATATCGCTAAAATCATCTTCTTCTATGATTTTATACTCATCAAATACCTTACAAGCGTGACGAAACGCTAAAGCCTCTTTAAATTCCATTTTTTCTCCTTTGATTGTTTAACTTCTACGCTTAAAATCCTCATAGCCAAACTCTTTTGCTATGCTAAACTCTCCGTTCTTTTCAAGCACAAAAGCAGGTAGTGGCGTGCCATTAAAGGTCGTGTTTTTAACAGTCGTATAGTGGAGTTGATCCTCAAAAATCACTCTATCGCCCACTTTTAGCTCGCAGGCTAAATAATAATCAGGCTCTCCAGCCCTAAGCCCCACTACATCACCAGCTAGGCAAGTAGCCCCACCAAAGCGGTATTTATGCGCATTTTGTGCATCGCTAGCAACCTCGGAGCGAAGCGCTGGACGATAAGGCATAAGCTCAGTATCTGGCATGTGGCACTCAGCCGAGGCGTCTATTATAGCAGTTTTTACGCCGTTTTCAACTATATCAAGCACGCTAGCTACTAGGTATCCAGCCTCCCAGCCCACAGCCTCGCCAGGCTCTATAAAAACTTGCGCCATATAGCGCAGACCAAGTTCACGCAAGATTTTTACCAAAAGTTCAGTATCATAGCCCTTTTTTGTGATATGATGACCGCCGCCAAGGTTTAGCCATTTTGGACGAATCTTTTTAATCGCGCTATCAAAATCACGCATAAAAACATCTAAAACCTTTTCAAGCTCGCTTGCGCCTTGTTCACAAAGTGCATGAAAATGCAGCCCATCTACAAGCCTTAAAAGCTCGCCGCTAGCATTTTCAAGCTCGCTAGCCAGCACGCCAAGACGCGAACCAGCAGAGCATGGATTATACGCATCTGTGGGGCTAAAACTCACATTTGGATTTACTCTAAGCCCCACGCTTTTACCCCTTGCTTTTACCTTACCGCCAAAGCGTTCAAGCTGGCTAAGAGAGTTAAAAATCACATCATCGCTAAGTGCGATTATTTCATCAATATCGCTGTCTTTATAGGCTGGATTAAAGGTGCTAATGTGCCTAAAACCGCATTCTTTGGCGTATTTTGCCTCGTATAGCCCAGAGCAAGTTGCACCTGAGAGCGCTTCTGCTACCATCTGCATAGCAGGGCTAAAAGAAAAGCCTTTTAAGGCACAAAGCACCTTTGCATCGCTTTTTACCTCAATCTCATCTAAAATGCATAAATTACGCATAAGTGCGCCCTCGTCACAGACATACGCAGGCGTTGGGATATCGCTAAACTTCATTTTTTTGCTCTTTTTTGCTTGAATTATAACAAATTTTTAGCTTTTAAAGCTAAAATACAAATAAATTTTTAAAAGGACAAAAATGCCAGTAATTTCAGTCTCGATGACAAAAGAAAATGGCGGCCTAAGCAAAGCGCAAAAACAAAAGCTAATCTCAGGGCTAACAAACGCATTTGTAGATGTCGTGGGGCGTGGAGATAAAACCTGCGTGGTGGTAATCAACGAAGTAGAGTGCCAAAACTACGGCATAGGCGGAGTAAGCATAGAAGAGCTTAGAAAAAGCTAGGGAATTCTAGAATTCCTAGAATAAATTCTAGGAATTCCTAAATCTAGAATTCCTAAGCAAAATTCTAGAATTCCCTAGCGAATTTAGAATTCCCAAGCCTTGTGTCATCCCAGAC
>OBLI01002117.1_pt1 | contig 17581 bp, 18 predicted proteins | sample 1519701 | NCBI WGS metagenome assembly OBLI01 (sample SAMEA3663005, study PRJEB22513) | pig gut metagenome | biome: pig gut; feature: pig-associated habitat; material: faeces | place: France | collected 2012 | reverse complement strand
AAAATCAGTAGATAAAACAACCTGAAGACAATGCTCTGCGAGCATTAAGACTTTTTTATATTGTCTACTGATTAACCTGATTTTCCTGATGCCCAGACTCGACCCCGATGCGTAGCAAAAATCAGTAAAATCAGTAAAAATCTGAGGTTCAAAAATACAATAGTTATAGCTCTGCGAGCATCAACGTTAATTTTTAACCACTGATTACCCTGATTACCCTGATGTCGAGACTCGACCCCGATGCGTAGCAAAGATCAGTTACATCAGTTAGATCTGAGGTTTAAAAAATACAATAGTTATCGTTCTCCGAGCATCACAGTTTATTTTAATTGAACCACTGATGACCCTGATTACCCTGATGCCGAGACATCGTAGCAAAGAGATCCGCTAAAATCCGCGTCAATCCGCGGTTCATTGGCGATCATTGCGGAAGTCAGGGGAGCTATGACAGAAAGGGTAACTGTTAATAGAAATATGGTGAAGACGTTCATAACGTAATTTAAGACCCAGAAAATATCAAATATAATTATGAGAGATTTTCGAATTGTTAATCTTCGTTCAATAGCAATTATTACTGTTGTTATTGGTCATAGTATTATTTTGTATAGTTCACATTGGTCCATTCTAACTACAGATGTTAAGTCCCCTCTTTTCGATTATGCAAAGGATATAATAAATCTATATCAGATGCAATTATATTTTTTCATATCCGGGTTCCTAATGTATTCAACTTTACATAAGAATCAGACTTATTCAAAATTCATCATTGGTAAAATTAACAGACTAATTGTCCCATATTTTGTATTCGGTTTATTGTGGATGCTTCCAATAAAGAATATGATAGGTTTACCTTCGTTGACCGACGTCACAATATTGGATCAAATAAAAGATTTAGCAGGTGGTATAAACAATGGACACCTTTGGTTTTTGTACGCATTGTTTGGAATATTTGCAATTTTATACCCGATTAACAAATTGCTACTTAAAACACTGAATAACAACGTATTAGTAAAAATCGGAGGGGGGTATTTTATTATTAATATTAGCTCTATTGCCAATAATGCTGGATAAAGTCTGTTTTAGACATTTCAACATCAACGAAGCTATACATTACGCATTTTGGTTTCAATTAGGAATAACAATACACTACTACAACCTAAAAACATTTATTCTAATAAGCCTATTATCGATAGGGATATTTGCATTAACAGATCCGACTTTAATCATAAGTCTAATAATAGTACTGGGGTTATATTATGCAATTCCATCAAAAGAAAACAAAACATTAGACTTCATTGATCGGCATAGTTTTGGCGTTTATTTAATCCACTCTCCTTTGATATACATTACATTTACATATCTGAAAGATGCTCATCCTTTGATAGTGTTTGCAACAAATTTTATTGTGATGGGAGGTTTTGCTCTGTTGCTGACACTTTTAATAAAACGATCAAGAATAAACAATTTGTTGAAAATTTAAGGATTAGAATAATTAAACCATATACCGAGGTTTTAAAAATTTGCGATGGCTAACAATAAAGTGATATTTAAGAACACAATTATCCTCTATATGAGGATGTTGTTTCTTATGGCAATATCATTATATACGTCCAGGGTATTTTTGTCTATTCTTGGAGTAGAGAATTATGGCATATACAATATCGTAGGGGGTATAATGGTCTTATTCTCCTTTATCAACAACGCATTATCCGGAGCGACCCGAAGATTCATAAATGTAGAATTAGGCAAAAATGACTTGACATCGGCTAAACGGACCTTTTCTATATGCATGACATCACATTTTATCATTGCTATTGTAATAATAATAATTGGTGAAACCATAGGCTTATTTATATTAAACCATTATTTGAATATTCCTACTGAAAGGATGTATGCTGCCAATTGGGTATATCAGTTGAGTATAATAGGAGCTTGTGTTGGCATAATTGGAACACCATTTGAATCAATAATCGTATCTTATGAGAGAATGTCAATCTATGCATATATCAGCATAGGCGAGGCAATAATAAAACTTATAATTTTATATCTTCTCTACATATCACCTTTCGACAAACTTATATTTTATGCATTTGAAATCTTAGCAGTTGGCATTTTAATCAGTCTGATAAAACTAATATATTGCAGACGTAATTTCCCAATTTGCAAATATTCATTTTTTTTAAACAAAAAAGAATATATACCATTCTTGTCATTCTCCGGTTGGAGTCTTTTTGGTCAGATTGCATATATCGGATCCACCACTGGCGTTAATATGATTGTCAATGTTTTTTGTGGAGTTGTCATGAACGCTGCTATAGGATTAGCAAGACAAGTAAACGGGATTATCTACAATTGTGTATCCGGATTTCAGAGTGCATTTAATCCACAACTAGTAAAGACTCATTCATCAGGGCAGATGGACGACCATAGACTTCTATTGACCAGGGCATCAAAAGTCTCCTTTTTTCTTTTATTTACCTGTTCATTTCCATTTTTAATCAACCTTGATTATATTCTTGGATTATGGTTAGAGGTTGTTCCGGAACATACTGCATCACTATGTCGGCTTATGATCATCTTTTCACTAACAGAAGCATTTGGAGCACCACTCTGGATGTCAATGCAAGCCACAGGTAAAGTAAAGATCTACCAAATTGTCGTATCATCAATCAATATACTCAATGTTCCATTTTCATATATCGCTTTATATTTGGGACAACCAATAGAAAGTGTATTTATAATAAACGCCGTTATCGGCATAGCACTATACATATTTAGAGTAATTTACGTTTTACCGAAAATAAATTATGCGATTTCGGAATATTTCAAATCAACGCTAAAACCTATTTTAGTTATATCAGCATTACAAACAACGATAATGTTGATAATATGTTACTTATTAAAAGATCGTAGTGATTTATTCAATCTTGTTACGACATCCATTTTCTCTTTAGCGATTTCCATTATGCTTATTATGGCAATAGGTCTAAACCAAAGAGAGCGATCTATTATAATGACAAAAATACGATCAATTATCAAATCGTAACAAAATTTACGAATATTAATGATATTAATAATAAATAAATAAATAAATGAAATCAATAATTTTTACATACGAAGGTTATAAAGAAACCAATATTGGTGATTACATTCAAAGTCTGGCTGCTCGTCAATTCGTTGATGAGAAGGATGTAATATATTGGAACCGAGACGAGTTAGACAAGTATCCGGAAAATGCAAAGGTTATAATGAATGGATGGTTCACTCATCGTCCTGCAAATTGGCCACCGTCACCAACATTGAGCCCTTTATTTGTGGCATTTCATATCAACTCTTCTGCATATTCTGAACTTTTATCAGAAAAAAGTATTGAATATTTGAAAAAGTATGAGCCTATAGGATGTAGAGATAAGACAACAGCAGAATTGTTACAAGAAAGAGGGGTTAAAGCATATTTCTCGTCTTGTTTAACTACGACTCTTGGTTATAAGTATAAATCCGCAAAACGCTCTAACAAAATATACGTTGTTGATGCAGTTCACTATGTACCTGAGGCAAGTAGGAGGATTCAGAAATACAAGTTTCTTGCATATTATTTATTTCACTACAAAGGATGCAAAAAGTTTATCAATAGTGCAAGGCACAACAATAAATATGAGGTAAATATCGGGAAGGAATATAATCGGTTCTGCCAACTTGTGAGGTCGTACATCATCTCAAAACGGCTATTACACAAGGATGAGCTTAAGGATGTCGTAGTACTAACTCAATATCATCATAACAAAGAAATTCCAACAAATGCAGAGCGTTTTCAACGGGCAAAAGATCTACTTCACAAATACTCAGAAGCTAAGTTAGTAATAACATCTCGCATCCATTGTGCATTACCATGTACCGGATTGGGGACTCCGGTAATATTTCTAAAGAATATGGATGATTCTGAAAGTAGCGTTTGTAGATTCAAGGGTTTATTAGACCTACTCAACGTAGTGGAATTTAAGAAAAATAAAATCCAAAATTCTAATATTGGTTTACCCATAAAATCGAATTCGATAAAGAATCCACCAACATATAAAGAATTCGCCAAACAATTAATTTCTATATGCACTTCTTTTTTTAAGTCATGAATATTCTCTTTACATCATCGACGCCATTTCACCCCTTGCGAGGGGGAGTCGAACGAGTTACCGATACATTATGTAAGGCATTAAAACTTAGGAAGCATAATGTATGGTATCTGCATCAGTCTTGGTATGCAGAGGATCGACAAAACTATGATTATCCAGCGCCTACAACCATCTTGCCCTATCCCAAAGATGAAGTGCAAAAGAATCATCAATTCTATATTAACTTCTTACAAGATCATCAGATAGATGTGGTCATCTGTCAAGATGCTTTATTTAATCTTACGTTTAATCACGTTGATAATATTCCTGTCAAAGTTATTTCAGTAATTCATAATAATCCTCTTTATGATTACAATACTCTATGGCATCGATTAATTTCCTTGCGTAACGATACATTTATTGAACATCTAAAACGCATAGCAAGATCTTGCTTATATTACAAGATCAAGCATCAGATGTGGAGACAAATTCTCATTCACTTCACTCAACTATATAGATTGTCGGACAAAGTATTACTGCTCTCTCCCCACTATATTCCTGCTATCGAAAGTTTGGACAAAGAGTTCTTAAAAAAGACAGATTACATCTACAACCCCAACACATATCCGGTACAGAATAACTTACCAAGCCATAAAAATAAAGAATTATTATATGTAGGACGATTGTATAATTCCAAGCGTATTGACAGATTGCTTAAAGTATGGAGCATCCTTTGGAAGGAGTTCCCTGATTGGAATCTTACTATCGTAGGAGATGGTACAGAAAAAGAGAATTTATTAAATTTAAGTAGGAAATTAAGGTTAGGGAATATTAACTTCACCGGCTTTCAGGATCCTCTCCCATACTATCAAAAAGCATCCATTATGTGCATGACTTCAAATTTTGAGGGATTCCCAATGACTCTGGTTGAAGCTATGCAATTCGGATGTGTGCCAATTGCTTTCGATAGTTTTGAAGCTATTCATGATACCATCATTCCCGGGAAGACCGGAGAAATAGTAACCTCTTTTAATTTAAATGAATATCGCGAGAAGCTTGCAAACCTGATGAGGTCCAAGGATTATCGTGATCAACTATCTATTAACGCATTCGAGCATGTCAAACAATTTGATATTAGCAGCATTGTGACCCAATGGGAACAAATACTGAATAATATTCTAATTGGCTAAATACAAAAACCCTGTTATCTTTTTACTTCTTGCTTTGAGTCACATACAATTGGATGTTCATTCAGCAAGATAAGCAAGTAACAAGGTTAACTTCACCATTTCTGAATAAACGATTAATATTAGATCGACATGAATGTATTAATAACTACAATGCATCGTGGCTATAACTATGGTTCTGCACTTCAAGCTTATGCGCTGAGTGAGGCAGTAAGAAGTATAGGGCACCGACCATTGCTACTCGATTATATACCTGAAAGATTGTTTTTTAATAAGAATCTGAAACATCTTCTACGCGGTCTTGTGTTTGGGAAACACTCGACAAAGATATGAATTCCTCCGTGGAATTATTCATCTTTTGTGTGTGGGATATTATTTCGGGAGTTTCTTTAGACGCCACTTGATTATGACCAAACAATATCATAATAAAGATGATATCTATCGTGCGCAATTTTGTTCGGATGTATATATGACCGGAAGCGACCAAGTATGGAATAGTTTTCATAATCAAGGGCTTGACAAGATTTTCTTCCTCGACTTTGCACCGGAAGGGGCAAAACGAATCGCTTATGCTGCTTCATTTGGCAAGATGCATCTCGAAGACTGGGATAGATAAGCCATTATGATATGTTTGTAAAGCATTTCAAAATAGGATCTTTATTGCCTCAATTTATCGGCAAACATATTCTTCCTCCCGGCACTTATAGATGGAATCGAAATTACCCTCATTAGGTCGGATGGGTTGTGGGTGCCGCTATGTTAATGCGAGCAAAGACCTATAAAGGAATCGGGGGGCTTAATGAAGAGTTGGAGTTTTATGGCGAAGAACCGGAGTTTTGCTATAGAAGTAGCAAATTAGGGTTTAAAACAATTTATTATCCTTATGTGAAATCGCTTTGCGCCGATATGGGATTATAGTCAGGCTCACTGTCGGTTATGATTATGCCATTGGCACTTCTCGGATAACTCGTGCTGCTTATTGGATGAAATATCTAATGACGTTTAATCCTGCCATTAAGCAGCTAATCAATAACGAAACTGAGTGTATCGCTTATTTGAAGCGACTCAAAAAGAATGACAAAATAAAGTAATTAGTATATGAGGACAGTTATGCTTGTGTTTGGCACTCGCCCCGAGGCGATCAAGATGTGCCCGCTCGTTAAGGAGTTTCAAAAGCATCCAGACAAGTTTAAGACGATGGTGTGTGTCACCGGCCAACATCGAGAGATGCTTGATCAGGTGCTCCGTATCTTTGATGTCTCGCCCGATTTCGATCTTAACATCATGAAGCAAGGGCAAGACCTTACTGATGTTACATCGCGCGTGCTGACAGGCATGAGAGATGTGTTTAAGGAGTGTCGTCCCGATGTAGTATTGGTGCATGGAGACACCACTACTTCTACAGCCACCGCCCTCGCAGCGTTTTATGCGCAGATCCCTGTGGGGCATGTCGAAGCAGGTCTGCGCACCCATAATATTTATAGCCCATGGCCTGAGGAGATCAATCGACAAGTCACAGGACGTATTGCCACCTACAATTTCGCCCCAACGCCACTCTCTCGTCGAAACTTGGAGGAGGAAAAGGCTCATGGCAATATTTATGTCACCGGCAACACTGTGATTGATGCTCTCCATTGGGTGGTAGATAAGTTGAACGGAGACTCTTCTCTTGCCAAGAAACAAGAGGTGGTATTGTCTGATGCCGGTTATGACGTGTCACGTCTGAAAGATGGTAAAAAATTAGTATTGATCACCGGGCATCGTCGCGAGAATTTCGGAGATGGTTTTATCCAAATGGTGACTGCCATGAAAGATCTTTCGGAGAAATATCCCGATGTGGATTTTGTCTATCCGATGCATCTCAATCCCAATGTACGTCGTCCCATCCATGAAGTGTTTGGCGAAGACCTCACGCGTCCCAATTTCTTCTTTATTGAGCCATTACAATACCTCGAATTTGTATATCTTATGAGCAAGGCTCATATCGTACTTACAGACTCGGGCGGTATCCAAGAGGAGGCTCCCGGGCTGGGCAAGCCGGTGCTCGTGATGCGTGACACTACCGAACGTCCCGAAGCATTGGAATCAGGCACCGTGCATCTGGTGGGCACTGACTATAATAAGATTGTCAACGAAGTCAGCACGCTCATTGACAACCCGGATGCATACCGGAAGATGTCACAAGCTGTCAACCCGTATGGAGACGGCAAGGCATGCCAACGTATTGTTAATGTTCTAACAGATAATTAGTCTCTTCGAGCGCATTCCTTAAGGAAAAAATCTATAAGATATGAGAATATTGATGATCACTACAGGGTATCTACCATATACATTCTCAGAGAACCTGTGTAACGGCAAACTTGGATATGCTCTCCAACGGTTTGGATGGGAGATGGATGTCATATCCAGAAGTGATGAAGGTCCCACATATTCTGCAGAATGGGTTGAACCTTGGACTGCGATTAGAGATGGGGTACATGAAATTAAATATAGTGTTGGGAACAAATTGATAAAGGGTTTCGACACATTATGGTCGTCGTTCAAATTGGGCGTGCATCCTGAGGCCGGTATTCGATGGGCACGCAGAGCCTACGAGTTAGCCCTTAAACTCTGCCGGGAGCGTCACTATGATGCCATCCTCACCCGTTCTCCAACAGATATATCTCATTTAGTGGGTCTGAGGTTAAAACAGAAACTAAACATCAAATGGATCGCCAATTGGAATGACCCGGCATCGCCCATTTGGCCTGAACCTTATAAGCATCATTTCTCTTCGCGTGAACAGGAACGGAGGATGCGTCACACGAAGATGTGTCTGGAGGGTGCGGACGTCAACACCTTCCCCTCTCAATCGCTGTTAGATCATTTTACCAAGCACTTCCCATTTCTTTCATCAAGCCGGACTGCCGTTATTCCCCACATAGCATTGATGGAAGAGATTATGCCGAAAGCCGATAAAGTATCTAAGCCAGACAAATTCCGATTGTGTCACTCAGGCAACTTATCTAAAGAGCGCAACCCGGAATTAACTTTCAAGGCTCTAAGAGAATTGATAGATGAGGGGGTTGATAAGATCGAATTTGCAATTATGGGTAAGATCAATGATTACACTTCCGAATTAATCAATAAATATCGCCTTGAGGAGTATGTAAAATGTATAGGTAGCTTCCCATATATGGAAGCATTGCAAAAGATGATGGAGTTTGACTGCTTGGTATTACTAGAAGCTAAACTGGAGAAAGGTATATTCTTTGCCAGCAAATTTACTGACTATGCTCAGATCGGCAAACCGATCTTGGCGATATCGCCTGTAGATGGTTTCGCTGTCGACACAATAAGTAAATATGGAGGGGGTATATGCGTAGACAACGAAGATGCCACAAGCATAAAACAAGGAATAGCCGAGCTATACTCCGCATGGCAAAACGGCACACTCGCCAGCAACTACTCCACCGCCACCCTCTACGATCAATTCAATGCTGAGAGAGTAGTGGATATCTATCAAAATTTGTTGGGACAATAACAACATATATCATCAAGCAGGTCTATATTTTATATTGTTTTTTTGTCAATGATCTTAAATGATCTAAAATGATCTTGGCCACGAATCGCACTATGGAGTGGTCAATGATCTTAAATGATTGAAAATGATATTGCTCCGCGCACCCTTCCTCACCGATGCGTAGCAAAAATCAGTAAAATCCTGTTCATCAGTAGATAAACCAAAATGAAGACATTGCTCTCCGACCATTAAGACTTTTCTTTATTGTCTACTGATTCACCTGAAGCCGAGCGGTACACATGTTCCCACTCCAATGCGTAGCAAACATCAGTTAAATCAGTAAAAATCTGAGGTTCAAAAATATATTAGTTATAGCTCTGCGAGCATCACCGTTTTTTTAACCACTGATAGCCCTGATTACCCTGATGCCGAGCGGCGTAGCAAAAGAATCAGTAAAATCGTGTTCATCAGTAGATAAAACAAAATGGGTGCGGGGCTCTGCGAGCATTAAGACTTTTCTTTATTGTCTAATGATTAACCTGATTCACCCTGATGCCGAGCGGTGTAGCAAAACTATCATTTTAGATCATCTACGATCACTGCAAAAAAAGAGGTGTCTATCATTGTGCTATAGGAATTGATGGGGCTACGCAATTTGGACGCGATTTATCGCGTCCCTACAAAATAATTACCATTTATGCAATACCTTAATATACTTTACTTCTTTATTATCACCATTGTGGGATATCGTTTTCTAATCTCCAATGGCAAGATACTGAAAAGTGAACTGATCCCCGGTCAGAAAGTGCTCTACACCGGAGGCGAGCTCTTCTGGGTGCTTACCTTCTCCACCGGCCTACTCGCCTTCTCCGTCGACATCGGTCTCGACCTGATGGCGGTGCGCCTCGGAGTATTGATGCTCTTCTTCATCTTAGGGTTCCGCTATGTCCAAACGCCGCCTATCAAATCACCCGCAATTAAGATCTACATCGCATATATGCTTTGGCTGGCGATAGGGCTCTTCTACTCACCATCGGCAGGATATGGCATTCGAGTCATATTAAAATACCTGTTCCCATTACTGCTCTGTCTCTTTGCCTCTGCCACAGTCAGAGATGCCGAAGTTTTCTTCAAAGCATCTAAATGGGCAAGAATAGTCGGAGTAACAACTATAATCTTGTTATTCAGCCATATAGCTGCCCTTATATTTCCTAAAGTTATCTGGTATGGCACAGCAACTGCAATACACTACATATCCTTGATGATACTTTCGGTGGGTATGTTCTTCTTCACCAAAGAGAAAAAGAAAAATTTGATTCTGGCTATCATTTTTATCCTCCCATGTGTTATCTGGGTATTCCGAACATCATTGATGGGATCGGTAGTAGCTTTAGGTGCATTTTTCTTTATAAAATACCATGTTAAATCATTGCCGGTACTGGCGGCTATAGTAGTATTGGGCATAGCATCCGTATTCTATATTCCGGCAGTTAAAGAAAAAATGTTTTTCCAGCCTGAGAAAGTAACAGTCGATGATTTTATGGAAGGAACGATCGATGAAGATAATTTCAATTCAAACTATCGATCTACTATGTGGCCTGAATTGAAGCGTCTTTTCTATAACGACAACAAAATCATCGGCAGCGGCACAGGGGCAGTTCAATCATATATGTATGCACATCCGGAAGAGTTTGGCATGTTGACTGTACCCCACTCCGACTTTATCCAGCAGATGTGTGACAATGGGTTGATCGGTTTGTTAATGTATGGATCTATCATATTCTTTATATTTGTAGATTGTTTCAAGACATATTGGGGGGCGCGAACTGTCCCGCTAAAGCTATGCGCCATCGTTGCCGGAGCATCCATAATCGGTGTCTATGTATGTTGCTACTCTGACAACACAATCAACTACTCGATGGCGACCTTCTCGATGCCTTTCGGCTTTTACGGCATGATGCTCGGCCTACGCCAATCAGAACAAGCATCGTGATAAAAACATCGACATTATAAACATCGGAATTACCGTGGACGCGATGTATCGCGTCCCTACCCCAATAACCCCGTAGGGACGTGATACATCACGTCCACACGCGGATGCCCCAAATGGTTACACAAATATGGGAGAACGTCATCAATTCAGGGCAAACTGGCACGACTATATGGATGGTGTCTACTTCATCACAATATGCACATCAAACAAAGAGCACTATTTTGGTGAAATAACAAACAGTGAAATGCAGCTGTCTTCTATTGGAAAGATTGTTAAGCAATGCATTGAGGAGATATCGAATCATTACAAAGAAGCAGAAGTCACAAATTATGTTGTGATGCCCAATCACGTTCATATAATGTTGCATATTGCCGGCAAACAAAATATCGAGAGTAACGTATCGACAAATTATGGATGTTTACGTAATGCAAATCATGAAGAACCGTGTGAAGATTTTCATCATAACTCCAAAGTAAGCACCATCATAGGATCGTTTAAGGCTGCTGTGTCGAGAAAAGCAAGAATTGTAGCAACAGTGGCATCTACTCAGATAGATGGCAAAGCATCTATAAAAATTTGGCAATCACGATACCACGACCATATTGTTAGGAATAACATCGCGTATGAAAACATTATGAATTATATAAACAACAATGTAATAAATTGGAATTCAGATTGTTTTAACAGTAGGAACGAGATAAATCGCGTCCACAACGAATAACCAGATGCATCCGCATCATGATGCGATATATCGCATCCGTACAGGAAAAAGTATTATGAGAGTATTGGTTTGTATCCCTTGTTTACTTATCGGGGGAACGGAGATTCAGACGTTGGCTCTGGTGCAGGCACTAATTCGTGCCGGGCATAAGGTTCGCGTGGTTTGTTATTTTGAGCACTCTGAGGTGATGGTGGGTCGCTATCGCCACACGGGTGCAGAGATCATCCTCTTCTCTCCTGACGGTGTTCGTCCTGTAGGGCTAAAGGCTACACTCTCTCATCTGTGGTCCGCGTTGCGTCGCCAAGTGAAGGAGTTCCGACCCGAAGTGACGCATGTCCAGTATATGGCGCCAGGTGGCGTACCAATAATTTTGCTCCGCTTGTTCGGTGCTAAACGAATAGTGGCAACTGCTCATACCCCGGCAGATATTTACTCCCATGGAGGGCTAAAGTTGGTAAAGTGGCTTGCACGCCACATGCTTACAGCATTTCAGTGCATCACGTTGAGAGCGGAAAAATCATTCTTCGGATCAGCATCGCTCTATGAGGAGTCAACATCGCTCGCACGATATGGGAATCATTTCACCATCTATAATGCATTACCAGACTATATCTCGATACGCGAGGCAGGTCGTTCTCGCCGAAATGGAAAGACTATTACCATCGGGGTGGTGAGCCGTTTGGAGTCGATCAAGGGGATGGATTTGGTGGTGCCGGCATTCGCCCGGGTGTGCTCAGCGTCAGACCGAGTGCGACTTCTTGTCGTGGGTGATGGCACACTACGTCAACTTATGGAGAAGTCGGCTGAGGAGCTTGGCGTTCAGGAGAAGGTGGAGTTCGTGGGGCGCAAGGGACAGGATGAACTGGAAGATTGTTATGATCAGATGGATATCTTGCTGATGCCTTCACGCAGCGAGGGGTTCGGGTTAACTGCTATCGAGGGAATGGCTCGCGGTGTCGTACCGGTGGTTTCGAACACAGGAGGTTTGCCGGAGGTGGTGACGCCGGATACCGGGTTGTTGCACGAGCGAGAATCGGTGGATGATCTGGCGGCCAAGATATTGGAGTTGGTGGGCGATGAGGAGCGGCTTTGCCGCCTGTCGAACGGGTCTATAGAACGAGCGAAGTTGTTCGCTGCAACGACCTATAACTGTCTTATCGCTTCGCTCTATAGTAAGTTATCGCGATAAAACCACGGATTATCTTGAATTGACCACGGATTTACACGGATTTTCTTTGCTACGCAATCTCAACATCCGGAAAATCAGAGTCATAAGTAGTTCAATTAAAATAAACGTTGATGCTCGCAGAGCATTGTCTTTTATATTTTTGAACCTCAGATTTTTACTGATTGTACTGATGTTTGCTACGCATCGGTGTGGAGACTCGGCATCAGGGTAATCAGGGTTATCAGTGGTTAAAAATTAACGTTGATGCTCGCAGAGCATTGTCTATTGTATTTTTGAACCTCAGATCTAACTGACGTAACTGATCTTTGCTACGCGGTCCCGACTTCAGGTAAATCAGGCAAATCAGTAGACAATATAAAATAGTCTTAATGCTCGGAGAGCAATGTCTTCAGTTTTTTATCTACTGATAATCACGATTTTACTGATTTTTGCTACGCATAGGTGTGGTACGTGCGCGTGTCTCGGTATCAGTTAAATCAGGTAAATCAGTAGACAATATAAAATAGTCTTAATGCTCGGAGAGCAATGTCTTCAGTTTTTTATCTACTGATAATCACGATTTTACTGATTTTTGCTACGCATAGGGATGAGTACATGTACGCGGTCCCGACTTCAGGTAAATCAGGTAAATCAGAAGACAATAAAAAAAGTCTTGTCGCTCGCAGAGCGATGTCTTCAGTTTTTGTCTACTGATGAACAGGATTTTACTGATTTTTGCTACGCATCGGGGTGGAATCGGACCACGGATTTGCACGGATCTTAAGCTAAACAACTGATAAACAACTCTTAAACTCATAAACCAATAAAACTTGTTTTATTTTTATGATTTCAGTAGTTATTCCTTTGTATAATAAGGAGGCGCTGGTCGGACGGACTTTGGAGTCGGTGCTGGCGCAGAGCTATCGCGATTTTGAGGTCGTGGTGGTGGATGATGGGAGCCGGGATGGCAGCGCGGCTGTCGTGGAGAGTTTCGATGATCCGCGTATCCGGCTGATACGCCAGGAGAATGCCGGCGTCTCAGCGGCTCGCAACCGCGGCATCGCTGAGGCTCGCGGCGAGTTCGTCGCCCTACTCGATGCCGACGATATCTGGATGCCGACTTATCTCTCTACCGTTGCTGACCTGATCTGCCGATACCCGCAGTGTGATGTCTTCGCTACCGGTTATGAGTTTGTCGATGAATATGGCAAGGTTTCTCCGCTGATAATTCGTTATATGCCCTTCTCGGGTGGGTATGGCGTATTGTCCAATTATTTTCATGTGGCTTCGACATCACATCCTCCTCTTTGGACCTCTATTGTAACCGTAAGGAAAAGGGCTATCGAGGCAGTTGGCGGTTTTCCAGTGGGTATCACTTCCGGGGAGGATCTGCTGACTTGGGCGCGATTAGCATGTCGCTATCAGATAGCTTATAGCAGGCGTGTGGAGGCTCAATATTTTACACCCACCACCGGACCGACAGGGAAAGTGCCGGCTGATCTGCGAACCACTAAAGATGCTGTGGGTATGGCACTTGTCCAACTTGCCCGGGAATATTCCGATAAGGGGGGCGATGAGTATGTCTCTTTCTGGTATAAGATGAGGTCTATAATCAACCTGAATTGCGGTTTCCGGTTGCCGGCTTTGCGATGTGCGGTAAAGTCTATCAAATTCAAGCCGAGTAATCTGAAAGCGTGGTCGCTCTTAATTCTATCTTTTTTGCCTAAAAGCGTTCTAAATAAATCCTTGAAGAAATGAGAATAATATATTGTATCCCATCGCTTCATAATGCCGGAGGAATGGAGCATGTGTTAACGATCAAGGCAAATGCCCTCGCCAATGTGTATAATCACGAAGTGCATATTGTCACTACCAATCAGAATAGTAGACCCGTTTTTTACCCCTTATCCGACAAGGTTAAGACTCATGACCTACATATCGATTATGAGGCGATAATGAAGTTGCCGCTACATCGACGGATATTTGCGAGGATAAAAGCGAAACAAGAACATAAGAAAAAACTCTCTGAACTATTGGCTAAAATTAAGCCTGATATTACAGTATCGATGTATACTCATGAGATGTCGTTCCTTCCGGATATAAAGAGTGCAGGTCGCACTGTATTGGAATTGCATTTCTCCAAATATTTCAGAAGACTTGATGCTCAAAGCAATCACAGATCTGCAATACATCGTCTTATCAATGCATATTTGGATTTCACCGAACGGCGAGTAATAAAACGTTATGATCGGTTTGTAGTTTTAACACATCGTGATGCAGCTGATTGGGGTAAGTCTTATCGGAATATGACTGTTATCCCCAATCCTTGTATCTATAAACTACCGGAGAGTTATAAGCCGGCGAATAATAGACGTGTTATGGCTGCCGGCAGACTATGTAAGCAGAAAGGTTTTGATCTTCTGATTCAGGCTTGGGGATTACTGCCGGCGTCGCTAAGAGAGGAGTGGCATCTCGATATCTTTGGTTCGGGTGAGGATCAAGTGGATCTACAAAAAGAGATCCAAGATGCCGGACTGTGCGATTCGATCACATTAGCCGGACGCGCAACGGATATAGAAAAGGAGTATGCTTCGCATTCTATATTCTGTTTCCCATCTCGTTATGAAGGGTTAAGCATGGCATTATTGGAAGCAATGGCGATGGGAGTAGCACCCGTGTCATTTGATTGTTCCTGTGGGCCATCTGATGTGATCGAGGATGGAGTATCGGGATATTTAGTTGAGCAGGAAGATGTCGGGACTTTTGCAGATCGGCTTTCTTATCTTATGGAAAGCGAAGAGGATCGATTACGTATTTCTGCGAATGCAATGAAGCGAATTGAGCTCAATTTCACAGAAGAAATTGTGATGGATAGGTGGAGTGATTTGTTTAACGATTTAATCAAATCTACACCGTATGCGTAAACTATTGTTTTTCGCGTCTGACTTTCGTATCGGGTTGTCTTCGCTATTGACCGATCAAATTATTGCACTGAAACAAGCCGGAGTAGACGTAATCGGGGTTGCCGGCACTAATGAACAAGAACCCGGATTGGGAGATATTCTTAAATCCGAAGGTGTTAATATCGAAAGAGTGCCCGGACTTGATGAACATAACGATTTCAAACGCTTAGTTTCTGAGATCATCAGGATCGTAATAGACGATAATATCGAATGTATTCACGTTCAAAACAATTGGCAATTAGCCATTGCATCTGCTGTCAGACTTCGACTATTTTTTAAACGACGATTCAAAATAGTATATACAATTCATGGATTTAGGCATAATAGCCCGGCCAAAGCTATAATCGCAAGATTTTTAATCGGGAGCGCATTGCATTTGGTAGCTGACCATGTTATTTGTATGACTACTTATCTTAAGAAGAATTTCCTATTGTTATCTTATAAAATAAAACTGATACGGCTTGGGATTAAAGATGATTATTTTATAGATTCCTTTATCAAGCCGACAACACAAGGGCTAAATATTGTCTTCCCGGCACAATTTAGAATAGGTAAAAACCAAGATCTCTTGTTACGATCTTTTGCTAATTATATCAATTTAACCGGAGATGACAAAGCTCTACTAACCTTACCAGGCACCGGTGAATTGCTCGATAAGATGAAGAAACTCGCTACAGAACTTGGGATTTCCAGTCAAGTTATATTCCCGGGATTTGTGAGTAAGGATGAAATCAAACGACTTTATCTTAATTGCAATCTTGCTGTAATAACAAGCAATAGTGAGACATTCGGTCAATCTATAGTTGAACCTTATGTTTTGGGACGATGCATTGCATCAACACCGGTTGGCATCGCTCCTGAAATTATTAATGATAATTCCGGATTTATCTTTAGCAATGAATCTGAACTAACCGAGATATTGGTAAAATTGTCAAAAAACAAAGATCTGCTTATATCGTACGGGGAAAACAACTTTGCTAATAAAGATCAATTTAGATGGGGTGCAATTACAGCTGAATATATAGAAAAAATATTGCGTTAACTTTCATCAATTTACGCCCATTTTATGCGACTACTGAAAATATTATTTTCGACGCCTCGTTCGGTTTGGTTTAATTTCCGCTACCTACCTTTTAGGCAGGCTCTCAAGTTGCCGGTGTGGCTCGCTTGTAATGTGCGTGTCAAGGAGATGTATAGAGGCGGCATTGTGCTAAACAAACCTTATCGAGGTCAAGTGCGGATCGGTTATCATGAGGCTGATGCCGTGGATACGTTCTCTTCTCATACCATCTTACGAGTTGAGCGTGGCGGAAAAATAATTTTTGCTGATGATGGTCATATCGGGCATGGGGCTTTGTTGCACGTCAAGCCAAATGCTACCCTTTCTCTCGGCAAGAATTTCGCCATATCGGGCACTACAAAAATAATCTGCACTAACAGTATCGAGATGGGTGATGATATCCAATTCAGTTGGGATTCGCTCGTGATGGATAGCAATGCTCATACCATCTATAATTGTGATGGGAACGAGTTGGAAAAGACGGGAACAATCTGCCTTGGTAATAGGATATGGATTGGTGCGAATACAACTTTACTTAAGGGGACAAGGATAGCAGACGATTCGGTTGTAGCTTCCAATTCGTTGGTCAATAAGGATTTCAGCGATCAGAAAGTATTGATTGGGGGTATCCCGGCGAAGGTTATCAAGCAGATTGGAGGCTGGCATATTTGATCATTTTCGATCATTTTTGATTATTGACAAAATAAAAATCCGTGTTAATCAGTGGTCAACAGAAATCCGCAGTAGTTAAGAAGATAATCCGCGTAAATCCGCGTATTGACAAATAATCTTACCTTAATATCCTTTTGTATGAAACGTATTAATATCGTATGTACTATAGACGATAACTATGTGCCGCTTTGCGGCATTATGCTTACTTC
>OBLI01002116.1_pt1 | contig 17582 bp, 17 predicted proteins | sample 1519701 | NCBI WGS metagenome assembly OBLI01 (sample SAMEA3663005, study PRJEB22513) | pig gut metagenome | biome: pig gut; feature: pig-associated habitat; material: faeces | place: France | collected 2012 | reverse complement strand
CGGATTTCGAATGTTTTTAGGATTTCGTGAGCGTGAAACGCGGAGAAATCCGTAGATATCAGGGGGTCAAAGACTTTTGACCCCAACATCATAATATATCCATCAAAAAAGAAAGCGAGGGGTTCTCAATATGAAAAACATAAAAACAATCTTACGCAGATGCTTGAGCATCTTCTGTATTGCTATGTTATTATCCGGTTGTATTGTAACACAGGCAAAGCAGCCAGAAGATAATTCCCAGAAAACTGCTCCCATCTCATCCAACCAGAAAACAACCTTAAATAACTACATGGATCAATTAAAATCCAAGAAACAGCATTCCACAAAACGCGAATGGATCATTTCTGAGGGAGCAAGTTTTGATACTGTAAAAACATACAAGCAGCTTCAAAGCAGCTTAAATGCTGATAAAAATATTATTGGATTTACCGTATCCTCCAAGGGACAGGTCCATTCGATCGATTTTACAAGTGTCGTCACTGGAACTTTATATTTGCTCGTGGCATCTTCAGAAAATAATGTGGGCACCTGTCGAATGACCATCATCGACAATACGCTCTCCGAAACATCAAATTTGAAAGACCTTTATCCGGATTATGGTTCTACGTGGTCTTTGGCCATGGAAAAGAATCATTCTTATACGTTAAAATTTACGGATATCTCCAACTCTACGCCGGATGATGTTTATGCTTTTGTAGGCTGTATGATTCCATATCAGACAAATCGTGACCTTCTTTCCAGCTATTCCGATGGCAACTATTCCATCGCATGCGGAAAAAACGTTACCACTGTAAAGCCAACCTACTGGAAGAAAAAGATCAGCAGTAAAGGACGACTGACCATCTGGGCGAAGGACTGCTTTTTCAGCAATCCGCAAAATGTAAAGGTAACTTTGCTAAACAGCTCCAAAAAAGCCGTTTCCCCTACAATCACCTTAAATGATCAGAAGGCTTATTTTGGGGTTTTAGGTGACAGAACCTATTACGTAAAGGTAGAATCTCCTACGCCGTTCTATGGTATTTATTGCAAGACTTCTTCCTACAGCTACAGTCCTGGAACCAAAAAATCCTCTGCCAAGACCATTAGCAAAGGATCCACGAAAAAAAGTACTCTAGGTGCCTCCACTTCAACGAGCAGTCACTGGTATAAGTTCACATTGAAGAAGAAAAGCAAGCTTACGATCAACTATACTGGCTACAGTGCTTATGGAAGCTCCATTAATATTACCATCTACAGCAAATCCGGAAAGAAGCAGATTTCTGCTAAGGTAAGCGGCAAACGGAACGTAGCTGCTACCAAGACGATTTCCGCTTCTAATGTACCAAAAGGCACTTATTATATCAAGGTTAGTAAAAACAGTACAAAATCCAGTTCTGCTTACAGTTTGACATATAAATAATATCGGAATGCAACAGAGACCGGCACTCTAACTAAATCTTAGTTAGAGTGCCGGTCTCATTCATGAAAACTTTGGTTGTTTTAATCACTCCACCAGCTTCCGCCTCCATCGCTGGAGGAACCTCCACCTGAGCTTCCACCACCTCCAGAGCTACCTCCGGAAGAACTTCTCCCAGAAGAACTACTACCACCTGAGCTGCTTCCAGAAGAGCTGCTATTATTATAACTTGGCGTTGGTTCCGGCTCTGGTTCTTTACCAAGACTAACTACCAGACGAATAATCTTATTCTTATCCGTCTTTTTCCCTGCAGCCACGCTTTGGCTGATCACTCGTCCTTCTGAAACAGAGCTACTATAATCATAATGAATTTCATACCGAAGTTTTGCTTTTTTGATCTTCTTGATAGCTGTGCTCTTTTTATTACCTTCTACATCAGGCACCGTCACCTGTTCAATTCCTTTACTTACTACAACCTCAATGGTACTTCCCTCTCCAGCCTTATTGGAAGCATCTGGCTTCTGGGAAATGATCCATCCCTTTTTCACGGTATCAGAGTATTGTCTGTCACTGATCTTTAGTACAAAACCTTCTTTTTCCAATAACTCCTTTGCTTTTTCCAGAGATTTCTTTTCAATGGAAGGAATTTCCTTTAATTCACCGGCGCTTACTACAACCTGAATGGCATCTCCTTTTGTCACTGTACTTCCTGGAATAGGATTCTGAGAAATGATATATCCTCGTTTTACCTGATCAGAGTATTCTTCCCTCATCTCTTTCAAAACCAGCCCATATTCCTTACCAGCTAATACCTGTCTTGCTTCTTCTACCGACAGGTTTTTAAGATTTGGTGTCTCCCTCTTTCTACTCTGGAAAAACATCACACATCCAGCCACAAGTGCCAGTATGATCAATACAAGTATCAGAATTTTCTTCTTTTTTCCAGAATCTTTTTCATCTTCCCTATACTCTTCCTGCTCACTCTCGGTTTCTTCCATTTCTTCTGTCTGAGTTAAGATCTCTGTCGCTTCCTCTGGTTCCGGTTGTTCCTCTGGTTCTGATTTGGCAACGGAGGTCTCCTCGACCATTTTGGTTTCTTCTGGTTCCGGTTGTTCCTCCACTTCCGGCTGAGAAGGAATATCCGTCTTCAGATTGCCAAATAGCGGATCGGTAAGCTCATAATCCAACTCTTCCTGTTTTGTCTCTTCCTGTTTGGATTCTCCTTTGGAGGATACTGCATAGGATAAGGCTTCTATCGCTGGTCCTTCCTCCTTTGTATACAAGTATCGACATTCTTCTGCCAGACATTCTTCCAGCTCCTGCCTCATATCTGCCGGATCCTGATAACGATCCTTAGGATCATAGGCGCAGGCTTTTAAAATAATTTCTGATAATCGCTCTGAAGCATTGCATGGCTTTGGAAATGGCATTCCATTCATTCGCTTAACATTGGCCATTCGCTTATCCGATGGCCTTATTTTCTGTGGATACAGTGGAAGAAATGGGGCACGGTTGCCATTTAAGAATCGATACAGTACAATTCCCAGTGAATAGATATCCACTGTGGCATCATAATCCTTCCCCAGATAAACCTCTGGAGCCATATATGTATAAGTTCCTTTTTTGGATAATCCTGCAGTCGTCTTTTCAATCTGACGAGCAATTCCAAAGTCTCCCAGCTTATACCTTCCAAAATCAGAAATAAACATATTTTCTGGTTTAATGTCCCGATGAATAATATGATATTTCTGGCATGTTTCCAATGCTGCACAAATATCCATTCCCAGTCGGATGATATCGTGGTTGGTCATTTCATGTTCCTTTGCATAGGCATACAATGGTGTCAAAAGCTCCATTCGAATATAAATATTCCATCCGATCTTATCCTCATGTGGCACTACTGCATGATCCTCATAGCTGACAATGTTGGAATGCCCTTTTAATTTGGACATCAATGTAAATTCCTCCACAATGTCTCCGACCACTCCATAAAAATATTCTGCGGCTTCATGATCGTCCATTCCGTCATTTCTCACTTCTTCAATCTCTGCCAGATTCTGTGGAATAGACATGACCTTCATAGCAGCCTGGTAGGTATGTCCAAATTCTTCTTTGACAATCTTATAAACCTTCCCAAAGGCTCCTTCCCCCATGAGATGGTCAATCTTCCATCCTTTCCATACCTGATCTAATTCCTGTTGCATCTTCTCTCTCCCTATATTCCTTTACTATACATTTCATTATAAATAGCAATAATCCCTGACGCAAGCCATATATTGCAGAATTTTCTCCTATTACGTAATATTATTTATGATTCCTCAACGAGGAACAGCTGTAATGTCACATTATCCTTTCCCCCATGCTCCAGCGCAAGATTTAATAGACAATCCACTTTTTGCTTTCCCTCTATATTGAAGCTCAGAATTTTTTCTATCTCCCCTAACTCTGCCATCTCCGTCAGACCGTCGGTGCAAAGGAGATATTGATCTCCTGCTTTGGCGGATACGATTTCTGATTGATATGGTTCTGGAAGTACTTCCTCCCCCTCTTCTTCCTGCATTCCCAGGAACTGATAGACCGCATGTCTGTCTGGATGGCGTGCCGCCTGCTCTTTGCTTAATACTCCACATTCCAGCAGCTCCTGCACCATATTATGGTCTTTGGTCATTTGCTTCAACCGTCCATTTCGATAGAGATACCCTCTGCTGTCTCCCACGTTTTGAAAAAAAACCTGATCATTCTCCACAACCAATGCAGCATACGTAGTTCCCACATTTCGTTTTCCGGCAAACTGAAGAATTTTTCCATTGGCAGATGTCAGAAATGCTTCCATAATTGTTCCAGAATCCCTCTCCTGCAGCATTTGGGCCATCGTCTCTGCCGCCAGCCTGGAAGCAACTTCACCGTGCTCTTCTCCTCCCATGCCATCAAAAACTGCTGCAATCAGATTATTCGTTAATTCTGCATCATACTCCCAGAAGAATACCCTGTCATCTTTTCGATAATGTCCATTTAAATATGCATTATCCTCATTGTTACGTCGTATGTGTCCTCCATGACTGATTAGATATCCATGATATTTCATATCCACACCTCATCTGCTCTCTAATTATGAAACAGTGCTTTTCTTTTATTAAAATATACATAATTGGCTGCGATCAATGCAATTATAGTAGCAATGCCGATTCCACAGCGAACATAATCCATTTCTGCATACATGGCTGTGCTCACATTGGTAAGGACATAGCTTACCAAATTTCCAATCAAAATACCCATATACCATTTTGGGGCGTCCTTTTTAAATTTCACCAGTTTCTGCCTTGTAATCAGATACACTGGAATGAAAGCAAGATTTACCACACCAATGATGATATCCATATATCGCAATCCAGGCACTTTTGCATAAACCCATGCTTTAAATAGCGCATCATGATACATTTCAAGATATTGTCCACTGATATAAAGTGCTCCCGTTGCTACCAAAGCGACTACTCCCAGAATCAGCTGCACATAGATAATAAAATAATACCATTTCATTGGATATTCCGTTTTTTTCCTCTGTGCGCTGACATCTACTGCTTTCTTTGGCTTTCTCTCCACAGTCTTACTCGTTGTTCCAATTGGTTTTCCACATTCTGGACAGAATTTATCCCCGACACCTACATGGATCTCTTTGCCACAGTACTGGCAATAATGAGCCTTAATTTCTTTTTTTTCCGGTTCTTTTTCTGGTATTTCTTTTTTCACTTTGAGCAAAAACTGAAACCTTTCATTGGCAAATACAATCCTGTCCCCATTGTGAAGCTCCACCTTTTGATCTATTTCAATTTCTACATCATTAATATATGTTCCATTAACAGAGCCCAGATCCATAACATAATACTGTTCTCTCTCCCAATAGATACATGCATGTTCACGGCTGACCGCACGATTTTCTTTGATGACATAGTCATTGATTTCTTCTTTTTTCCCTATACGCCATTCTGGTCGGTCAATGCATACTTCTTCTCCCGTTTCCTTCCTTCGCAGATATCCAATCTTCTTTCTGTTTTTGAACTGCTCCATATGAAGCTCCTTCTTCCTCATTTCCAGATAATCCTGATCCGTTTTTCTTATCATAACGGTTCCTTCTGGAATCTGCTCTCCATTGATGGTTCTACTCATTTTTATGCTTCCTCCCTGAATTCAAAAACTTCATTTGCCAGAACAATTTTATCTCCATGATGAAGCTGAATCTGGTTCTCTCCTTCCACTTCCACACCATTTACAAATGTTCCATTGACGGATCCCAGATCCATAATATAATACGTCTCCTTCTTCCATAAAATTTTTGCATGTTTACGGCTAACTGCACGGTTCTCGGATATCACACAATGATTCTTATCTTCTTTTCCCATCGTCCATTCCGGCTGATCAATGGACTGCCTTTTCCATTTTTCACATTGACCAGAGCAGCCTTTGTATTTCTTCTTTTAAACTGTGTCATCAATTCTCGTTTTAGCCGCATTTTATATTCCTCTGGAGAACTTCCAAGAACTACCGTTCCCTCTGATACAATCATTGTCTTTTCAATTCCCATATCCTCTTCTGGTTCTTTCCACATCTCTTTTCTGTCTTCTTCTTCATTCTCTGTGACTACCTGCTCTTGCGAAACCTCTGCGCTAAAATACTCTATATTTTTTCGTTTCCAGAACAGAAGATATGCCAGCCATCCTGCCAAAGCTGCCAGAGCCATTGCAAGCACCCATACGATTTTTCTGCTTAAGGTCATCTTTTTCTCCAGCTTTGCTTTCGCCTCGTTTAATTGAACTGCAGATGTCTCCATGGCTTCCATATCCACATCTCTGGAATTATCAATGGTATATGCCTGCTGTAGCACTTCTGATAATTGCTGTCTGGATTTTGTCTTATACTCTCTGCTGTTGACCGCTGCTTCACATTCCTTTAAAAGCTTTCGATAGCTATTGATGGTCAGAATCCGGTCCTTACTTTCATAATTGATTTCATAATTGTCCAGAACCTCTCTGACCTCATCAATTGGAAGCGCATAGTACATTTCCCGATCTTCATTGGCAAGTGTACTATCATTAATACCGACCACATATCCATTTTCATTTAAGATTGGACCTCCAGTATTTCCAGAGGTGACTCTTGCGGAATGCTGGATGTAGAAAAGTCCATCCTTATTGGCTCCTGTATCCTGTACACTTCCTTCATAAATCTTTACATCCGAAGCAGAAAATTCCGTCGCATCATCCTCCTCATCTGCATCGATTTTAAATCCCAGTGAATATACTTTATCTCCGGTTACAACACTTTCCTTGGCTCCCAGCGTCAATGGGTCTTTTTCGCTCAATCCTCCATCCACCTGAAGAATGCAATAATTTTGCTGCTTACTTTCTGCCTTTACGACCGCCTCTGCTTTTACATCTCTTTTAATGACAATCTGAATGGATTTTGTTGTGCTTCCATTGTTGTAGGAAATATTATGATCCTTGCAATAGTTCTGAATATCCGAATCACTGATCTGCATCGGTGTATAGTTCGTCACTACGTATGCCTGTCCATCCTGATTGCTGAGCACAAAGCCACAGGAATGTTGAATCTTATAAAATTTTCCACTATCCTTTGTAAATCCAGCATAGATTTCCACAATTCCATTCTTGGCCTTGTCGATTTTATCTTCTTTGGCTTCCACAGAAAAAAGTCCAAACATACCAATGCAAAATACCATAACCACTGCGGTAACGATACCTTTTATTCCTCGTCTTTTCATTCCAACTCTCCAGTCTTTTTCTAATGCACAAGAAGAGTACAGGAATATTCCCGTACTCTTTGATCTGTGTTCTTTCTCAATTACTTTTTATTAAACGATAACATCTCCGGATAATGAATTGCTGGCATTAATATTTTGGTTTTCTGCCGCTTCATATTCTCTTGCCATTTCATTCAAATCTGTTGCATGTTCATTGATCATCTTTACTAATTTTGCAATATCGTCATCCAACTGTTTGAATTTTCTCTTATATGCATTTGCTGCATCTCCACTCCAGACAGCTCCACTTAACCCTTCTACCGTAGAGGTCATATTGGATGTTAAGGTTTTGATCTGATTTGCGGTATTGCTAAATGATGTTGCAGTGCTTCTTAATTTACTTGTACTTACTTTAATGGTTCCTGTCATGTTCTTATCCTCCGATTCTGATCTGTCTTATTGATATCTGCATCATTTCTTTTGTGATTCTTAGTGTTTTGCTAAATGGTTAATGCTATTTTTCTCAGCTTTTTCATAAGATGCTGCAATTTCATTTAATTTTGCAACATACTGTTCAATGGCATTATAGAAGTTGTGCATCTGAGTGATATCTCTCATAAATTCTCTATGGAAAGCATCATTGGCTTCCCCATCCCACATTCCATTTAATGCATTTTCCTGTGTTTTTAAGTTCTCAATCTGTGTCTTAAATTTTGCATTCAAGCTTTTTAATTCGCTCGCTTTGTTTTTTAATGTTCCTGTTGTCACCTGAATTGTTCTTGCCATGTTCTTTTCCTCCTGCTACGTTCGTTTATTTACATTTTGTTTTGTTCCTTTTGATGTATTTATCTTACCATCTTTTTCTCATTCGTGCTGTTTTTCTCCCTTAATAACCTCATTTTCACCTTAAACTGCACATTTTTATGATTTCAGAAAGGATGGATCATACTTTTCCTTTAGTTCCTTATGATGTGTCACCTCATAGGTAATTTCTTTGCTTTTTACTGCCCCCTTTGCCGTATCCCGGCTTGTCCATACATCAATATAGAGACAAAGCAGATGCAGTAGATCCATATCCTCTTCCCGCTTTCCGTAACAATCATAAGTGTCTTTGAAATCCGTTACCGTAAGCGTTTTTTCAATCAGAGCAACCTGCTCTTCTTCTTGATCAGATCTTTCATAAATACAATAATAATTGCCTTCCTTTCCAAATCCCACATGATAAATATTATATTCCCGACCCCGTAAGCTGCCTCTGATATAAACATATCCCGGTTTGAAAAGCTTTCCTTTCTTCTGTGTCAGAAAAAAACGTCCGCATGGTTCATCCCAGTCATCCAGAATCCAGTAATGTCTGCCACCCTGCTCTTTATCATATCTTAATCTATAGAAACACTCCCTGCCTTTATAATAATCAATGGATGCTCCCATTCTGTTTTCTGAAATCTTCGCGGTAGCAAGCTCCTTCGAACCCTCTGTGATCTGATAGGAAGCCTGAAACATCGTATGAAGTGTCTGACTCACTTGCGTTTTGATCACTGCTGCATCTGCTCCTTCATCTTTTCTTCCACTTTTCGTGTTACATATTCATCAAATTCCAACCCTTCCTGATCCTGGAAGCCAATAAAATAGACTCTTTCAATGCTGTCGTGCTGAAATAAGATCAGCTCATCGTGCTTTAGAATTCCTTCTGGATATAGACATCCACAGTAATCATAAATTCGATTTGTATCTGCAGATACCTGAAGTCTTCCACAAATCATAATCTTTTTCTTTCCTTCTTTTAATAGGACTACAGATCCTATTGGTAAAAATTTTTTAAACATAGTTTCTCCCTTCTATTCCTTTCGATCAATCAAACAGATCGCTCCAATCCAACGTCACATAAACACCAGCGCCTGCTCCCAGAGCACCGCTTCCGCCAATTTCCAATCCATCTTTGTAAATCCCACTTTTATATTTTACTCCAACTGATTCATAGGTGCCTTCCAGCTTAACATCGACTTTTATCCCAAAGATGTTATATCCACTGTGAATCTCTCCTTTGGCAACATAAGCCTCTGCTCCAAGCTCCACACCGCCGCCAAACGTTTTTCTTTTGTTTCCATTTTCATCCTGGACCTCTACAAATCCAAGTCCGACCTTACCTTTGGCTTCTCCACCGATCAGATCCCCTTTGGCTTTTACGGTATGATTCAACTCATCTGGCCCTATCTGTCGTTCCGTTTCCAGCGATAAAAGGCTTCCCGAAACCGTCCCAACGATAAAAGCACCTGGACTTATTTTTCCATCTTTTACAATGCCAATTCCACCTTCCAGACCACCGTCCAAATTTCCTATTCCAAGTTGTGATTTCCGACCTCCCAGCTTCCAGTCTCCAATTCGGTATTCGTTCTCATCGAATAACTCGATCAACGAAAAGCTTCCTGATTTTTTGCCAAACAGCCCTTTGGTATCTTCATTCCAATTCCATTTCAGACCACCATCAGAATCTGTCTCCCAACTCATGATCCGGATTCCGCTCTTTTTTTCAATAAAATCCAACAGCTGTTTCCCATATACAATTTCATAGATGCAGCCTTTTGATTTTGCCTTTTGGGACATGTTTTCTTTACAGATTTCTTTTTCTGTACTTTCATAAAGATAGATCACTTTGGTCAATATGACAGACATTTGATTGATCGTCGATAATTCTTCCTGTAATTCGTTTTCCAAATACTTCAAATGTTTTTTCATCTCCTGATTGGATGATAATACATTCAAATCCAGTTTTCTTCTTACATCGCTAATATCGTATCCAACTTGTCGCAATGCCCCTGTGATTTTTTTCTCATCATTCACACTTGTCTTCAGTTTTCCACCATATATTTCAAACTCTCCCATATTTCCTCACCTTCTTTGTCTTCTGTCACTTTGATACTTAGAGACTACACGTTTCAGCCGTTATATTCCCGCTTCTGTGCCAATGCCAGTGCCCGCATCTCAGCATCATAGGTTCTTTGGGCAATCTCTCGAATAGTCGTGGCTGTCTTTCTCAGATTTTTTGCGATGGCCAACAGATTTTCTGCTGATTTCTGTCCTTTGCTGCGATAAGCATCGGAAGCTTCCCCTTTCCACTCCTTGGAAATTCGATTCATACATCCCATTAAGTCGGTTTTTGAGATTTTTTCAATATCCCTTGCGGATTCTTCCAGACTCTCTGCCTGCTTCAGAGCATTTTTATAGTCCAGCTTTATCGTATAAGCACTTTTTGCCATAATTTACCTCCTGTTATATGATTACATCTCCCGGTAATTCATTGGCAAGTGCTGTCAATTCACTCTCCGTCTTCCGGAAGATTCCTGCAATTGCCAGTAAATCTTTTGGATGCTCTTTTAAATTCTTTACCACTTCACTCACATCATCCTGTACTTCCCTTTCGTATTTCTGATGCATATCACTGGCCTCTCCCTGCCAGTATGATTTTGAATTTTTTATGATTTCCTGGATTTTTTTCCAGTCATTTTGAAAATTTTGGATCTGTCCTTCCAGCTCCTGCGCTTTTGACTGAAGCACATCTGGAGAAACCTTCAACTTAAAATCAGACATTGTTCTTCTCCCTTCTAAACCCGGATACTAGCCACCAGATCAGCGACCTTTCGTTCACAGGCTTCGTATTCCTTTTTTGCATTGGCTTCATATTTTTGTATTACCTGCAAGGTTGCGATGATCTCCTGTGCGATCTGCATATCATTTTCAAAAGCTTTCACAAAAGCTTTTTTACTCGATCCTTCCCACATGCCGTTCATGGCATTGACGCTATTTTGCATGTTGGTCAGTTCCTTTTTCATCTTTTGAATGTATCCTTCCACCTTTTGGGTATCCTGATGCAATCGATTCGTATTGATTTTAATATGTTCTACTGCCATGTTCCTACTCCTCCTATCCATCCCTTCTATTTAAAGAAAATCTGATTTTGCTTTAACAGAATACCGATATTCGATACATCAATGGACCTAAACCAAATATTCTGCTTTTTATAGTCAAATTCTTCATTCATAATCTGATCTTCACATTGTCTATACAGACGGACAATCTGCTCTAGGGTCATTCGAAGTCCCTTTAGTCTGTTTCTTTCCTTATCCAAAGATTCATTCTGTCTGCGAAGCTTCCGAACCAGTTCCTTGATTCCAGGTGTTTCCATTCGATTTAATTGATAAATAGTCTGTTGAATGGATATGTATTCTCTCTTAAGATCAGCCTCTGCTTCTTTCAAATATTCTATTTCATACCGTAATTTCTGTAATGCGATCTCTGTATTCATAGGCTTTCTTCCTTTCTATTCACAGTATATACCTTCCTTGTGAGAAAGGACCTTTTTCTCCCTAAAATGCATTTTTTTCTCCCTGTTTGACACATCTATACCAATAATAACTTATGTCCATCCTTGATTTTACAGCCAGCCAGTGTCTTTTCTTCCGGCAGAATCTCCTTTTGATCCATAGAACACAGCATAAATGGCGTTCCCTTATCTGGAATTGGATTCTTTACCTTCTTAGAAAGCATCTCGCTAAGCTCTCCAATAATCTGTCCGATTCCTGCGTGTTCATCCAACATAAAATCATATGTTTCATCCATTGCTGCCACATATACTTCTACTAATATCATCCTTATCCTCCATCAATCCAACCAAAATTTTCTATTTCGTCCAGTCCATCCATCTGCTCAACTGCTTCTGAAGCCACTCTGTTTCATATGGAATCACACGGGTGGTTGTCCCACTTTCCTGACTGATAAAAGTAGTAATTCCAGCTTCCATAATCCTCATGGCATCCAATTGTTTTTCCCCATCCATCTTTATCAGCTGCAAAAACGCTTTTTCTGTCATCTCTTCCTTTTGCTTTACGATCTCCTGCTCTGATTCTGGCTCAAAAGAATCTTCGGGAAGGAATTCTGCTTCCCGAAGGCTTATGAAAAATTCTGCTTTTTCAAGCAAGGTAAGACGAAGCATTCCATTTTCTCTCTGGCTTTTTTCCATCATTACGATCCCGGAAGAATCAAAATAATAAATTCTCTTATCCTTTTCATTTTCTGCCCGCACACAGCACTCTGCCTCTATAAGGACCTGCATCATTGGGTCAATGGACTCGTTGATTTTTACCATATTCTGATCCCATTCTACGTATTCCTTTTGATATAGGTCTCCCAGAATCCGATATAAATCCTCCTTTTTAAACGGATTTCTCTGCTCTTCCTCTTCACGGGAATCGATTCCATACCAGTACCTCTTTCCTTTTCCAGCAAGAAGCACCAGCAATTCCTCCTCCGTCATATATATGCTTTCTACACCTGCCATAGTTTTTACTCCTTTGTTTGAAGACTTTTCATATATTCTTTCAATTCTGCCTTATAGCTTCTAGATAATGGTACCATAATGTTATGCTCCAGATAAATGGCATTTTCCGATAGCTTTACCCGGTCAATATAATGCTTATTGACTGCAAAGCTTCTATGACAGCGGATAAAATCGTCGGATAGCTCTTTTAACACATTTTCCAGTGTTCCATACTTACTGTATTCTTTATCCTTAAGGCGTACGAAAATTTTCTTTTCCCGCACCTCCAGGTAATAAATTTTTGAATATGGAATGGATATCTTCCCTTGTCTGTTTTCAATTACCATCTTCCGTTCTTCTTTTTGTCCTGCCTGATTCCGATAGTAGGCATGAAAAAACTGGTTTACCACCTGCCTGCTCTGCTCTGTCCCAAAAGGACGGAGCAGAAGAGAGGCCGCACGAATATCCGGTGTCATGTATTCCATGGGAGAAATACTGGCATCCGCGATCACCAAAAGCTCAGAAAGCTCATAGGCATTTCTGATATTCTTTGACAGATCAATTCCGTCTGTATCTGTAATATCCAAAAAAGCCGCATCCATCAATTCATGTTTTTTTAAAAAGCCTTCCACACCCTTTTTATCGGTTACCGTCTCAATATTCAACTGGTCATCGGAGCAAAAAGCTACCGCATCCTTGGAATGAGCGATCAGCATCTTCTGTTCTTTTATATCCTGATCAAAAATCAGCATTGATATCACGTTTTTTTCCTCCCTTTGCCAATGGAATCACCACTTTTCTTGTTTCCTCTTCTTCCACTGGATCTGGAATCTGACCGATTCCAGGCTTCTCGATTTTCGCCTGATCCATAAACTGCAGGTAATCAAAAGTGAGCACTGGGTTGTCTACGACCTTACCACCAAAATGAATTCCTGTCTTATGTCCGGCAAAATGCTCATAAATACCATATCCGGCAGCTTCCTCTCTCTTTTCCATCGCTATTTCACTGAAGAAATAAATGTTATGAAGCACTCCTTTGGCAATGATATTTTCTAAGAAGCTTTTCATATCTTTTTGTGCATTATAAATAAATGGCACAAACCAGCTAAGATCATCAATAAAGATAAAATATGGCTTCTCCTCACTCATACGATCGAAGATCTCTTCTTCCTCATAGTCCGCTTTCAGCATCTGCTGCTTCATCTTGTTCCTTCGGATAAATTCCGGCATCAGTTCCTTAAAGAATGCAAATACTTCATCCTCCGTAGATGCATATACGACAGATGCCTCATCCTTATATGCCTGCAGACTCTTCTGCGGACTATCAATAATACAAATATTCGCATCTTTTTTCAGTGCAGACTGTACACATACCTTCAGGTAATTGGTTCTGCCAGAACGTGCCCTTCCCCATGCCAGATGACAATAAGTCTTTCGCAATGGAATACCATAAATGGCAGCACTGTCTGCATCATATCCTACAGGAAGATAATCCCTGCTTTCTACCATGCGATCGAATTCCTCTCTCTGGATAAGATCCTTCCACATTGGTTTTTTCGGAATTTCCGGAACCCTTCTTGCTGGTTTTTCTGTCCATGCCTCTGCCATTTCCATACATTGTCTTCGAATACTTTCCATTCGCTCATAATCATTCTCTGCTTCCAGAGCAAGAGCCGTCTGATATTCTAAAATCCTTCCTCCCACAGATGCCAGACCACGACCTTTGATTCCATTTTCTGGAAGTACATCAAATTGATTGCTGTGCAATAGATCGCTATATGCATATTTATCCTGCAGGCTTAGGCACAATACAGTATTCATATTCTCTCCAACCATCGTAGTAATATCGTTCATGCCAAAACCAGCACCGGATACTACCAGATAGATTCCATGATTGACACCTTCTTTGGACAGCTGAATCAGCTGTTGCTCATAAATCTCTGCAGTCTTACTCTTAAGTGCTGCATAGTTATCAATAAAAATCAGAATCGCTGGCACGGTAACACCATGAACCTTTACATACTGGCTGTAATTTCCGCCACGGAACATGGTCTTTCTCTCTTTTAAAATACCATCCATCATATGGAAAAACTTTCCAATCTTATCCAAATCGTTTTCATACATGATGCCGCCCACCTGTGGTGCATTCTCAAAGGCAGACATCATCTTACTACTGAAATCCAGTCCATAAATATGAATTTCTTTTGGCGTATACTTTTGGATAAGTGCATAGATCATCGTCTGCATCATCGTACTTTTACCGCTGACAATATTTCCGCACACTGCCATATGCCCACTGGCTGCAAAATCTACGATCAAAGGCATCTGATTCTGATTTTCCGGATCATCTACCTTACCCAGTACAAAATCCAAAGACCACTCTCTTTGAGACTTTTTCCATTCTCCATCTACAAAACAGCTTTCTCTAAATTCTTCAAACTCTTCCAGATAAATCTTATCCGGCAGCACTGGCATCCATAACTGACTCTGTTTTTGATAGCCATTTTCCAGAGCAATTTTTCCCAGATATTCCTTTACTGCCTCCAACTGAGTCTGTTCTTTTCCTTCTGGTAGCTTTAACTGTTCCTGTTTGGCCAGGTTAAGCATTGCCTCTGGTACATCCTCCTCTTCGGATACCCGTGCATATAAACTGATAAAATCCATTAATCTCTCTGTATTATAAGCACTTTTTGCATATTCCAGATGCTGTTCCTCTAATCGTTCATACATCCCTTCAATAACAGAATGCATTCTGCTTCTCTCTCTGCTCTCTACCTCCAGATTCCAGCCAAGTTCCTCCAAAGTCTCCTTTAACACATTGACCAGAGCCTCCAGCCATGCATACTGAGCTTTTTTCTTTCTGGATGCCTTAGCCATATTTCCAGTCATCTCTACCTTTCCATTCAGACCGATCATCTTGGCAATATCATTTTTCTCATCACCTGCATTCTTATCATAAATGGCTCCACTATATCCGGACTGGAATAGCTCATAAATTTCATCATTTCCTACCTGGAGATAACAACGCCCAGCCTGTGTGATATAGGCTGCATCCGGTCTATGAAGCATATCATTACTGTCCTGCTTATCCTGTACGCGCAGGCAGAGACGGAACTTGGAGTTACTCCAGATATTATCATCCACCGTTCCACTTGGCTTTTGTGTTGCCAGGATCAGATGAACGCCCAGGCTTCGTCCAACCTGAGCCACACTGATCAGCTCCTTCATAAAGTCTGGTTCTTCCCTTTTTAATTCAGCAAACTCATCAATGATAATAAAAAGATGTGGAACTGGAATCAATGCCTCTCCATTTTTATAGAGCTTCGTATATGCATTGATGTTATTCACTCCATTTTCATTAAACACTCTCTGTCTTCGTCTATTCTCACTTTTAATAGAAATCATAGCACGTTTTACCTGATTTCCAGACAGGTTGGAAATCTGGCCGATCATATGAGGCAGTCCGTCAAATAAATTGGCCATACCGCCTCCTTTATAGTCAATGACAAAGAATCCCACATCATCCGGACTGTAATTGACTGCCAGAGAAAGCATATAAGTCTGCAGGGTCTCACTTTTACCAGAACCTGTCGTACCAGCAACTAATCCATGTGGTCCATGATATTTCTCATGGACATCCAGATAACATGGGCTTCCTCCTGCCTTCTGTCCGATCATTCCCTTAATATTTTCATAAATCCTGTTTTTCGTCCAAAGCTCTTTTACTGGCAGTTCTTCTAATCGATTCACGCCAAACATCTCAAAGAACGTAAGGCTGGACGGAATCTCTCCCCCTTCTTCCATCTCCTGTACCTTCAAGGAGGAAAGCGTTTTTGCAAATGTCATTAACTGATCTTCCGCAATATGATCAAACTGAATAACGGTCTTCTCGTCATCTCTGGCAAATACATCATACATGCCTTCAAACACACCGTCATTTTGAATGATAAATTCACAACTATTTGGCAACTCTTCATACCGCTCTGCCAACAACACCGTCGTCAAACCATACTGCGTATTCTTTTCAAAAATATATTTAGACAGCAGCTCTCCTTCTAATAAAGACGGATTGGAAATAAACAATACATAATATGGCTTTGGAATCTCTTTGTCATTTCTATGATTTTGTTCCTCACTTCTGGCACGAAATACCTTCGTCAGATCATATAATACATCACTGCCCTCTTCCGGTGCAGAGGCGATAAACCTGGTCTTCTTATCTTCAGACCATGTATGTGGCAGCCATTTCGCAAATTGAAATGCTTCCCGTTCTTCCACTTGATCTTTGTCATATAAATATCCCAATTTTACATCGGTATAGCAGTTATTGGCCGCAATCTGTGTACTCAGAATTCTTGCAATATCCAATGCTCCCTTCTTCTGCTCTCCACCGATCACACCAATCAAATTATGATCCAAAAGATTCAAGGTAACCGGAACCTTATAAAGATTCTTATAATTTTCTCTGATAAATTCTGGTTTTTTTGCCAGATCGTCTTCATATAATGTAAATCTCTTCTTTGGAATATCAATCGGAACCTGAAATGGAATATCTCCGATTCCCAGACGATGTGTAAGGAAATCCTCATGGGTACGGTTTCGATTCCATAAAATACCTGCAGAATCACTATAACTTAGGCAATCTGTTGCTGCTGGATACATCTCGCCAAGCATTCGTTCCGTCGTTTCGTATTTATTCTTGATCTCATCTGTCTTTTCCAACAGATAATTGCTATAGGCTTCAAAACGATGTGCCTCTTTCTCCCCATCTATCTTCTTCTGATAACGGATATTCACAAGTGCCCAGATCACACCCACAATTGCAGAAGAAAAAGACATGACCAGCCCTGAATACATGTACAGAGAAGCATTGCCTCCTTCGCTCTGAGAGGCATAAATCATCATCATACAACCCAACAGCATCGGAAGCGCCATGGTAAAAGATGGTCCGATAGTCATTAACAATGGTTGCTGGCTGGACTGAACCTTTTCTGGCGGCTCTTCAATCTCAACCGCTTCCTCCACCAGGCGTTCATAATTGCGGGGAGCTCTGTGATAAATCTGCTTTCCATCCTCATCCTCTTTTCTACCTGTCAAACACACCGTAAAATCCGCAA
>OBLI01002114.1_pt1 | contig 17599 bp, 17 predicted proteins | sample 1519701 | NCBI WGS metagenome assembly OBLI01 (sample SAMEA3663005, study PRJEB22513) | pig gut metagenome | biome: pig gut; feature: pig-associated habitat; material: faeces | place: France | collected 2012 | reverse complement strand
CCCGATAGGGAGGATAAGAAAATAGAATCAATGAAAAAAAGAGCGGTAATTCGGGTTTTATCGAGTTTCCGAGACCGCTCAATTATGATATAGGGAGGAAACGCACAGTGGCTACATTAAGAGATGCAAAATGCGGTCAGACGGTAAAAGTTGCGAAAATTCATGGAGAAGGTGCAGTAAAACGCAGGATCATGGATATGGGAATTACAAAAAATGTGGAAATTTATATAAGGAAAGTGGCACCTTTTGGAGATCCGGTAGAAGTAACAGTTCGAGGGTATGAGTTGTCTTTGCGAAAGGCAGATGCAGAAATGGTAGAATTGCAGTAAGGCTTATTTTTTGAATGATAGTTAGTTAAAACTAAAAAAGATTTGAAATGTATAATCAGGAGGAGAGGGAGCATATGAAGGTTAAAATTGCACTTGCGGGAAATCCAAACAGTGGAAAAACCACATTGTTTAATGCGCTGACTGGATCCAACCAGTTTGTAGGAAACTGGCCAGGCGTAACGGTGGAGAAAAAGGAAGGAAAAATCAAGGGATTTACAACCAAAGGAGAAGAAGCGATTCTTGTGGATCTTCCGGGTGTCTATTCTTTATCACCTTATACACTGGAAGAAGTAGTATCCAGAAACTTTTTGATCGGTGAGAAACCGGATGCAATCATTAATATTATTGATGGAACGAATCTGGAACGAAATCTGTATCTGACTACGCAGCTTACGGAACTTGGGATTCCGGTCATTATTGCAGTGAATATGATGGATCTGGTAAGAAAGAATGGAGAAGAGCTGAACATCGAACGGCTTTCAAAAGATACCGGATGTAAGGTGGTTGAGATTTCTGCTTTAAAGGGAGAAGGAATCGAGCAGTTGATTCAGCGCGCAGTTGCAATTGCGAAGAGCAGAAAGAAGATTCAGCCGGCGCATAAATTTGAAGGTTGTGTAGAACATGCCATTGCGCATATTGAAGAAGCGATTAACGGGCGTGTAGACGCAAGTATGGAACGCTGGTATGCAGTGAAGCTTTTTGGACGGGATGAAAAAGTACAGGAAAACCTGCAGCTTGGTCAGGCAATTCTGGACCATATTGAAAAAGATATTATCAGCTGTGAAGAGGAAATGGATGATGATGCAGAAAGCATCATAACCGGAGAGCGTTATAATTATATTGGAACTATTATAGAAGATTGCTATAAAAAACGTGTGAAAAAACAGATGTCTGTGTCAGATAAGATTGACAGTATCGTGACAAACCGTTTCCTGGCGCTTCCGATTTTTGCAGTTGTTATGTTTCTTGTATACTATGTGTCGGTTACTACAGTAGGAACAATTCTGACCGATTGGACCAATGATACATTATTCGGTGAGTGGATAATTCCGGCAGCACAGAGTGGATTGGAAGCAATCGGATGCGCAGACTGGCTGACAGGGCTTCTTGTAGATGGTATCATCAGCGGTGTGGGTGCAGTTCTTGGATTTGTTCCACAGATGCTGATATTATTCCTCTTTCTGTCATTTCTGGAAGGTTGTGGATATATGGCACGTATTGCATTTATTATGGATCGTATCTTCCGTAAATTTGGTTTGTCCGGTAAATCTTTTATCCCGATGCTGATCGGCACCGGATGCGGTGTTCCGGGTGTTATGGCATCCAGAACCATTGAAAATGACAGAGACCGTAAGATGACGATTATGACTACTACATTTATCCCGTGTGGAGCAAAACTTCCGATCATTGCACTGATTGCAGGTGCGTTGTTTGGCGGTGCAGCCTGGGTAGCTCCCAGTGCATATTTTGTCGGTATTGCAGCAATTATCTGTTCTGGTATTATTTTAAAGAAGACAAAAATGTTTGCAGGTGATCCGGCGCCTTTCGTTATGGAACTTCCGGCTTATCATCTGCCAACGGCAGGAAATGTATTAAGAAGTACCTGGGAACGCGGATGGTCGTTTATTAAAAAAGCAGGAACCATTATTCTTCTTTCTACAATCCTGATATGGTTTGCCCAGGGATTTGGATTTGAAAGCGGACATTTCGGCATGGTAGAAGATATGGAAAACAGTATTCTGGCAGCTGTTGGATCTGCAGTTGCATGGATCTTTACACCACTTGGATGGGGAAATTGGAAAGCAACTGTGGCAGCGATCACGGGACTGGTAGCAAAAGAAAACGTTGTAGGAACTTTTGGAATTCTGTTTGGATTTGGTGAAGTAGCGGAAGACGGAGCAGAAATCTGGGGAACCCTTGCAAACTCCTTTACGCAGATTGCTGCATACTCCTTCCTGGTATTTAATCTGTTGTGCGCACCTTGCTTTGCAGCAATGGGAGCCATCAAACGTGAGATGAACAATACAAAATGGTTCTGGTTTGCGATTGGATATCAGACAATTCTTGCTTATGTAGTATCTCTGTGTGTATATCAGATTGGAACATTTCTTACAACAGGTGCATTTGGAATCGGAACAGTTGCAGCATTGATTTTAATTCTTGGATTCCTTTATCTGTTATTCCGTCCTTATAAAGAATGTGATCGTCTATATGTACCCAAAAGTGTGTCAGATAAAATCAGAGCATAAAAAAGTGACAGCAAGGTGGAATGGATGAAGGATATGATCGATACACGCAGTTACCAATCGGTTCATTTGCAGAAAAATGTGGTAATTGAGCGCCTCAGAAATCAGGGATTTCGAATTACGAAGCAAAGAGAACTATTGATGGATATTATTTTGAATGAGACCTGCAGCTGCTGCAAAGAAGTGTATGTTCTTGCTGCAAAGAAAGATCCTGGAATCGGGATCGCAACGGTTTATCGGATGGTGGAGGCCCTGGAACAAGTTGGAGCTTTAAAACGAAGTGCAGCCTATGAGTTGTGCAGCCAAGAGGATGAAACCTATCAAAAGTGTCTGGTAGAGCTGGAAGACAGCTCTACCGTGACATTCGATTATACATTCATAGAAAAGATTATTGAACAGGAAATGCAAAATTGTGGTCTCTCAAAAGGAAAAAAAATTAAATCGATTACTTTATTATAAGTAGGAGGAATGTTGTATTTGTAATATACGCCAAGTTGGGCGTTTTATTTTAAAAATGAGTTAGCCTAAACTAATTAAGAAAGGAGCGTTACCTATGAGCGTAGTAATTATTGGTGGAAATGAATGTATGGTGCGTCAGTATAAAGATTTATGTCAGGAATACAGTTGTGATGCGAAGGTTTTTCCAAAACAGAACAGCAGTTTAAAGGGAATCGGAAATCCGGATCTTATGGTCTTGTTTACCGGTACCGTATCCCACAAAATGGTAAAAAATGCATTGAATGAGACAAAAGGAAGAAAGGTAAGAGTTATCCGTTCTCATACAAGTTCTATGTCTGCATTGAAAAATATTCTGGAAGAAAATATAGATTAAGAGGTAACTAAGGGATGGAGTCATGATTTGGGAATGGTTGTACTTCGATACAGACAAGATATTTTATTGAGAAAAACAGCATTTTCGTTCTCTTTTGGGAGTGCGAAAATGCTGTTTTTCTTTAATGGGATTCTTTGTAAACTTTTTCTCGAACAAAATAGAAGCAGATGACCTGCAGGATAATTGTTAGGATCCAGGATAAAGGATACGAGAGAAACAGAAAAGATAAAGTTCTGTGATGAGGAAAAAAAACAAAGATCCAGATAATTCTTGTTCCGACGGTTCCGATAATCGAAAGCAGCATGGGAACTGCAGAACGTCCCATTCCACGCATCGGCCCGGGAAAGAGATCCATTAATCCGCACAGAAAATAGGTGACAGTCGTATAGGACAATATTTCCAGACCACATTGAATGACGCTTGGATCTTCTGTATAGATTTTCAGCAGTTCGTTACCAAAGATATAAGATCCGCATCCAAGAAGGAGCGATACAACGGTTGTCAGGATGATACAGTCTACAAGAATCCGATCCATACGTTTGTATTTCCGCACACCATAGTTCTGGCTGGTAAAACTCATACAGGTCTGCGTGACAGAATTGACTGCCACATATAAGAAACCGAAAATATTGTTGGCTGCTGTATAACCGGCCATCGCAATGGAGCCGAAAGAGTTTACAGAAGATTGCAAAAGTACATTGGAAAAATTGATGACTGTACTTTGAATGCCGGCAGGGATTCCTACCTGAAAAATCAGTTTCAGATAAGAACTCTTTAACATCAGTCCGGAAAAGCGAAGACGATAGCTGCCTTCCGACTGACACAGACAGCGAAGGACCAGAACACAGGAAATCATCTGGGAGATGATCGTGGCAATTGCAACACCTGCCACGGCCATATGGAATACGATTACCAGAATCATATTAAGCCCTGCGTTGATAAGCCCGGAGACAATCAGAAAAATCAGAGGACGTTTTGTGTCTCCAACAGCTCTTAAAACTGCTGCTCCGTAATTATACAGCATAAAAAAGGGCATTCCCATAAAGTAGATTCGCATATAGAGAACGGACTGATTCAGAACATCCGGGGGAGTTCCCATTAAAGTAAGGGCAGGTTTTGAGAAAAAAAGTCCGAAAAAAGCCATAAAAATCCCGCTGATCAAAGCCAGTGTAATGGAAGTATGTACAGTCTCAGACATTTCTCTGGATTTTCCTGCTGCAAAAAATCGGGCAGCCAGAACATTGGTGCCAAGAGAAATACCAATGAACAGGTTGGTGAACATATTAATCAAAGCAGTTGTGGATCCTACCGCTGCAAGCGTCTGGCTTCCGCTGAATCTTCCGACAACCACAATATCTACTGCGTTAAACATCAGCTGCAGGATTCCGGACAACATCAATGGAAGAGAAAAAGAAATTAATTTGTCCATAATGGAACCATTGCACATATCGATTTCATATTTATTTGTTTTCAACGTTGAATCCTCTTAGGTATCTCATATTTTTCGGCTGGAATAGGTATACTGGTACATGATCTTGCCGGAGGTAATACATACATCGGTAGACTCTATAGAAGGAAAAGGGGTCGGGACTGGCTGACCGGATTTTCTGCCGGCGATCAGATCCTCTGTGATTTCCATTAGATCCTCGACATAAGCAAGATCAATACAGGCATTGGCATCACCGCGATAATCCGGTATCTGATAGGTATGTCCCGGATAGATAATCAGATCCGGATGATTACGGAGAAATTCCAGAACCGGTATCAGATTTTGACGGAATACAGAAAGAGGCAAACTATGAGGCATCCATAGCCAGATATCTCCGGAACCAAAGGAATCGGAACTAAACATAAGGTTTTTTTCCGGACAGTAAAGAACGCAGGAACCGGGTGTGTGTCCGGCAAGTGCCATGACCTGGAGAGAAATTTCTCCAAGATCAAAAGAATCGCCGTCTTTTATAAAGTGAAAAGCATTTTCAGGGTAATCAAGCTGAAAATCAGGTAATAAGCCCAGATCCTCTTTCATGATAGAAACGGTGCAGCCGGCATCTATAAATTCTTTTGCTCCGTTTCCCGCATGATCCGGGTGCCCATGCGTAATGATCATTTCCAGGGGAAGATCGGTCAGTTTTCGTGCTTCTTTCAGAACGCCCTTTGCATCCATCAATCCGTCAATGAGAATTCCCTTGTTTTTTCCGATGACCAGAAAGGCATCCACATTCATATCTGGTCCATTTTCATTAAATTTGTAAATACGATCGCGTAATTTTGTTATAGTTAAAGTTATCATAATTCTCTGCTCCTGTTTCTTTGTGATAGACCTTTATGATTCCAGTATATACTCAAGCGGACAGGAAAGCAAGAGGGTGACCGCGAAACCCGTTATCCAGCTATCTCTATCCATTAAAAAGAGATTTCTGTTGTATTTAGGAAGTACTCTATGATATTCTAACAAAAAAGACAAAAGGAGAAAAAATTATGAGTAAAAGTGAAACATGTAGTGTGAATAACATTTACAGGCTAAACGGGCGTGTTCCCGTGACAAAAGCAGTTCCTTTCGGATTGCAGCATATTCTTGCAATGTTTGTTGCAAATCTTGCACCAATCACAATTATTGCATCAGTGGGAGGACTAGCGCAGGAAGAAATCGCAGTTCTTTTGCAGAATGCCATGTTTATTGCGGGAATTGCAACTTTGATTCAGCTGTTCCCTATATGGAAGGTTGGGGCAAGACTTCCTATTGTTATGGGAGTCAGTTTTACCTTTGTGACGGTATTATGTACGGTAGCAGCAAATTATGGGTATCCTGCAGTGGTCGGTGCTGTTATCTGCGGCGGGATTTTTGAAGGAATTATCGGACTCTTTGCAAAATACTGGAGAAAGATCATTGCCCCGATCGTAGCGGCATCAGTAGTCACTGCAATCGGTTATTCTTTGTTTACGGTGGGTGCAAGATCTTTCGGAGGCGGTTATGCAGAAGACTTTGGTTCCGGAAAAAATATGCTTCTGGGAACGATTACACTGGCAGTTTGTCTTGGATGGAATATTATTGCAAAAGGCTATTTGAAGCAGTTGTCTGTACTTGTTGGTCTTATTGTCGGTTATATTGTGGCGATCTTTATGGGACAAGTCGATTTATCTGTGATTTTCTCGGAAGGTTTTGTATCACTTCCTAAATTTCTGCCTTATACACCGGAATTTCATGTAGGTGCGATTTTCTCTGTTGCAATTATTTTTATGGTATCTGCAGCAGAAACCATTGGGGATACCACAGCCATGGTGTCTGGTGGTCTGGATAGAGATATTACAGTAGAAGAAATCTCCGGTTCACTGGCTTGTGACGGATTTGCATCTGCAGTTTCCGCTTTGTTTGGATGTCCGCCGGTTACTTCATTTTCACAGAATGTAGGCTTGATTGCGATGACAAAAGTAGTAAATCGTTTTACCATAGGGACAGGTGCCGTCTGTATGATTCTTGCAGGACTTCTTCCTCCTGTTGGAAATTTCTTTGCGTCTCTTCCGGAATCTGTTTTGGGTGGATGTACTATTATGATGTTTGGTACGATTATGGTGTCTGGAATTCAGATGATCGCAAAGGCAGGATTTTCACAAAGAAATATTACCATCGCTGCATTATCGCTTGCAATCGGAATCGGATTTACAACTGCCAGTGAAATTGATCTGTGGCGTATTTTCCCGGATGTTGTTCAGTCTGTATTTTCTGCAAATGTAGTGGCAGTAGTATTTGTTGTATCGATTATCTTGAACCTGATTTTGCCGAAGAACCTTGAAATAGAAAAAGTCAGTGAATAAAAATGAACAAAAGGAGAAGCGTATATGAGTAAAAATTCTCTGCCAGAACTTCATACAATTGCGTATCCGGAAAAGTACAAGGAGAGATTAAAGGAAGACGGAGCTTCTGCTTTTGCCGGTAAGACGGATCACGCAGATTCCAGATATTATGTATTTAATGATTACTATAATATGGAAAGTGACGAAACCCTGCACATCTTAACGCATTTTGAAACATATCAGCAGACCACAGAATATACCTGCGGGGCAGCATGTACATTAATGGTACTGAACTGGTTCGGCGCAAAGAAATATCATGAAATGGCAGTGGGACAGTTAATTGAAAGTCAGCCGGAAAAAGGGACCACTGTGGAAAATATTGCAGACTTTTTTGACCTGATCGGATGGAATGTGAAACATCATGCAGGAACCGAATTAAAATTTGACAGTCTGGAACATTTTGAACAGTCTGTCATCCAATATATCGACCGGGGGATTCCGATTCTGGTGGACTGGGTAGACTGGGCCGGTCACTGGCAGGTGATTATAGGAATTGATACCTGCGGATCCGATACCCCGTATGATGATGTGCTGATTTTTGCAGATCCTTATGATATTACAGATCATTATCAGGATGGATATTATATCTTTCCTTTGGGGCGTTTTTTCGGAATGTGGCGCGAAGGTCCTTGTGCGGGGAAGGAGAATCCCTATAAACAGCCTTTTGTTGTGGCATATCCAAAAGAATAACCGATATGAGAGACAATGGGCGGTACATAACTGAGAGTATACAGAGGAGAAAAATTATGGTATGATAAGTCCGAAAAATAGAAAAACAGGAGAATAAGTTATGCCAGTATTTGATTTCAGTAATACACCGGATGAGCAGAAACCTTCCGAGTGTACGTATATTACTTTTTCCTCAGAGGAATCGGAGACTACTCCTCAAAAGCCCATTCTGATTCTTGATAATAGTCAGAGAAAATGGAAGCACCATTCCTGTGGTATTTTCACCAATCCTATCCATAGGACTGCCTTTGAATTTGATGAAGAAGGTGGAACGGTCAGTGCGGATATTCTGCAGATCGATGCCCGTTTTGTCAGTCTTCTTCGATGGCTGGGAAAAAATCATATCCGTGTACGTCTCTCCGGTGCAAACAGGGAAGAGGGTTATGCTGTATATAAAATCAGAGAAATTGCTTTCGGTGGAGGAACCAAGCTTTCTGCGGAAGACGGATTTCTTCAGTATATGATTGAAAGGCTTCTGGCCAGCAATGCGCCGAAAGAAGAGCCGGAAGATGAAGATCAGGAAGAAACAGGGGATGATATGAAATTGACCAGTCTGCAGAGCATTACAGACTTTATTACCTGTGCCGGCAGAACACTTCCGGATAATATCCGACTTTGGGCCAGAAGAAATCTTGCAGTTGCCCGTTCCCATGAGGTTACAGCAGAGGAAAGAAGACATGCCCAGCGTGCTCTGTCCATTATGCTGAATATTAAGTGGAAAAATAATTATTTTGAATCCATAGATCCCAAAGAAGCCCGCCGTATTCTGGATGAAGAACTTTATGGTATGGAGAGAGTAAAGCAGAGAATTATGGAAACCATTATTCAGATCAACCGTACCCATACCCTTCCTGCATACGGATTGCTTCTGGCCGGTCCAGCAGGTACCGGAAAATCACAGGTGGCTTATGCTGTTGCACGAATTTTGAAGCTTCCATGGACCACGCTTGACATGAGCTCTATTCACGACCCGGAACAGTTGACCGGAAGTTCACGTATTTATTCCAATGCAAAACCGGGAATCATTATGGAAGCCTTTTCTATGGCCGGAGAATCCAATCTTGTTTTTATTATCAACGAGTTGGACAAGGCAGCATCCGGGAAGGGAAATGGAAATCCTGCAGATGTACTTCTGACGTTGCTGGACAATCTTGGATTTACAGACAACTATATGGAATGTATGATTCCAACGGTTGGGGTATATCCAATTGCAACAGCAAACGATAAAAATCAGATCAGCGCACCGTTAATGTCACGTTTTGCAGTCATCGATATTCCGGATTATACACCGGAAGAAAAGAAGATTATCTTTTCACAGTATGTTCTTCCAAAAGTTCTGAAACGAATCAGTCTCAAGGAACAGGAATGTGTGGTAACGGAAGAAGCTGTGGAAGCTGTGGTTGAAAAATATGCAGGCACCACCGGGATTCGCGATCTGGAGCAGGCTGCGGAACACATTGTGGCAAATGCTCTGTATCAGATTGAAGTGGATCATGTGTCTCGGGTTGTTTTTTCGGCAGATATGGTACATGCGCTTCTGGATTAAAAAATAGACCTCTCTTGAGAGAGGTTTATTTCTGTTGTGTAATTTGCAAAGGAGAAATTATGTTAGGGAAAACACATATGGCTGTGGGCGTTGCCGCAGGGCTGCTTGTTTTGCAACCAAAAAATTTACAGGAACTGATTCTGGGAACGGGTGTATCTGCAATTGGTTCCGTGATCAGTGATATTGATGTGGGAACATCAGAATCCCATAAGGATGCAGATAAGATTATCGGTATGACCATTGCAGCACTCATCTTTATGGTTGCGGTGGAATGTATCTGGCATGTAGGGATTTATAAAAAACTGATGCGGGACAGCAGTGTGCCAAGAGAAATCATAGCGGCTGCAATCTTTCTCGGCATCTGTGCATTTGGAAAAGAGCAGTCTCATCGTTCCTTTATGCATTCGATTCTGGCACTGGTTTTGCTGACCGGATGCGTGGCCATTTTTCTGCCACTGGCAGCACCTTATTTTGAAATTGGATTTCTTTCCCATCTGTCAGCAGACCTGTTGAATCGAAGAGGAGAACGTTTGCTGTATCCCTGGAAAAAAGGATTTTGTCTGCGGCTTTGTTCTTCCAGCGGAATCGTGAACAAGTGGATGTTTCAGATTGGAATTCTTGTATCGGCAGGAATGTTCCTGCTGCTGTTGGTGAATATTTGTTTCCAACGTTGATTGAAATATTCGAAAACATTGACAAATTGAACAATAAAATTTAAAATAGGATAGTGATTATTGTTTAAAATAAAAAAGGGGGATGGAGGGGTTGATAAAGGATTTTGAACATTTGAAAGACTCGGTTGGAACTTCAGAGCCAAGAACCGTTGCAGTTGCTGCAGCGCATGATCCGCATACATTGGAAGCAGTGCTGAAAGCCAAAAGAGAAGGTATATTGGATTATATTCTGGTGGGAAAATCCAGAGAAATCATGAAAATTGGCAGACAGATGGGGTATGAAATTTCCAAAGAATTTATTGTGGATGCAGAAAGTGACGAAGATGCAGCGGCAAAATCCATAGAATTGATTCACGACAAATCGGCAGATTTTCTGCAGAAAGGATTGCTCCAGACATCGACACTTCTGAAAGCAGTCGTGAATAAAAAGACGGGAATCTCAAAAGGAAGACCCATGTCTCATGTAGCACTTCTGGATATCCCTTGTTATCACAAAATTACAGGAGTCACAGATGGGGGAATGATGATCAATCCGGATCTGGAAGGAAAGAAAGCCATTGTAAGAAATGCAGTGGAAATGTTTCATGGACTGGGATACGAAAAGCCGTTTGTTTCTGCAGTCTGTTCCGTAGAGGTGGTAAATCCGAAAATGCCGGAGACACTGGATGCAGAAGCATTGAAACAGGCAGCTTTACAGGGCGAATTTGGGCCATGCTATGTGGAAGGCCCCATCTCGTTTGACTTATCTGTAAGTAAAGAATCGGCAGGGATTAAGAAGTATGAAAGTCCAGTGACAGGAGAAACGGATATTTTTTTTGTTCCGAATATTACAGTAGGAAATGTAATGGTAAAAGCATTGACAGCCTTTGCCAAAGCACGGATGGCAGGATGTGTAGTAGGAGCCCAATGTCCAATTGCATTAAATTCAAGAAGCGCATCCTTTGAAGAGAAGTACTTTTCTTTACTGGCCTGTGCACAGATGGTACAGAAATAAAAGCAAAAAGGAGGAGTGAAAACTTATGAAACAATTAATGACAGGCGATGAAGCAATCGCAAGAGGTGCTTATGAGGCGGGTGTCCGTCATGCATCTGCTTATCCGGGAACACCGAGTACGGAAATTCTTGAAAATCTTGCTACGTATGAGGAAATCTATGCAGAATGGGCACCAAATGAAAAAGTAGCTATGGAGTCTGCAATCGGAGCAGCAATTGCAGGAGCAAGAAGTATGGTTTCCATGAAGCATGTAGGCGTGAATGTGGCAGCTGACCCGCTGTTTACCTGGGCTTATATGGGAGTGAACGCAGGAAATGTACTGATCTCAGCAGATGATCCTGGAATGTTTTCTTCTCAGAATGAACAGGATAACAGAAATTATGCAAAATCTGCAAAACTGGCGATGTTTGAACCTTCCGATTCTCAGGAATGCATTGATATGGTAAAGGCTGCATATGAATTAAGTGAATCTTATGATACACCGGTCATGATTCGTATGACGACCCGTGTCTGTCACTCAAAGTCTATTGTAGAGACAGGAGAAAGAGTGGAAGCACCTGTTAAGACATGGGAGAATAATCCTGCAAAATATGTATGCCTTCCTGCAATTTCCAGAAAACTGCGTGTAAAACTGCAGGCAAGAATGGAAAAACTGGCAGAATACAGTGAGATTTCCCCGTTTAACCGGGTAGAGATGAACGATACAAAGATTGGTGTGATCGCTTCCGGAATCTGTTATTACTATGCAAAAGAAGTATTTGAAGAGAAAGCTTCTTATTTGAAACTTGGATTTACAAATCCAATGCCGGCAGGACTTGTAAAAGATTTCTGTGATAAAATGGATGTTGTCTACATACTGGAGGAGAACGATCCTTATATTGAGGAATTTGTAAAACGACAAGGCGTAACTTGTGAACTGCACGGAAAAGATATTTTTCCGTATACACTTGAGATGACTCCGGATGTGATTCGTAAATCGGTTTATGGGGAAGCTTTAAAATCCATTGATTTTGACAAGAATAAACTGATCAATCGTGCACCTACTTTCTGTGCGGGATGTCCTCACAGAGGTCTTTTCTATCGTCTTGGCAAGAGAAAAGACATTATGGTAAGCGGAGACATCGGATGCTATACGCTGGCTGCAGGAAAACCGTATTCTGCTCTGAATTCTACCATCTGCATGGGAGCCAGCCTTTCTGTCGCTCATGGTGCACAGAAAGTCATGAATCTGAGTGCTTCAGGAAAACGAGTAGTAGGTGTGCTTGGAGATTCTACATTCTTCCATACAGGCATCAACTCTCTGATGAATACCGTTTATAATCAGAGTAATACGGTGAATATTATTCTGGATAATCGGATTACCGGTATGACCGGACATCAGGACAACCCGGGAACCGGATTCACTGCAAAAGGAACACCTGCGCCGATTCTCAATATTGAAGAAATTGTAAGAGCAATTGGTATCAAACATGTGAAAGTGATCAATCCGAATAATCTGAAAGAAGTAGACGAAGCACTGGATGAATGCCTGGCACTGGATGAACCATCTGTAATCATTACCAGATGGCCGTGTGTTCTGAAACAGTTCTCTCAGGCAGATAAAACAGAATTTGAAAATCTGTTCAAGACAAAGAATCAAGTGGAAGAAGAGAAATGTATAGGATGTAAGGCATGTCTGAAAACAGGATGTCCTGCCATGTCTTATGATGCAGCAGCAAAGAAGGTACGCATTAATCAGGCTTCCTGTGTGGGTTGTGATGTATGTGCACAGGTTTGTCCGAAAGATGCCATTGTAAAAGTGGATTAAGTGCTAAATGGAGGAAATCATGACAAAGAGTATTTTATTAGTTGGAGTAGGTGGACAGGGTACCATTCTTGCCAGCAAGATTTTAACACTGGGTCTTATGGAGGCCGGCTATGATGTGAAAATGAGTGAGATTCATGGAATGTCGCAGAGAGGCGGAAGCGTATCTTCGCAGGTGCGTTATGGAGAAAAGGTTTACTCACCTGTAATCGAAAAAGGTGCTGCAGATATTGTAGTTGCTTTTGAAAAAATGGAAGCACTTCGTGCACTGGATTATCTAAAGGAAGACGGTGTGCTGGTAGTGAATGATGTGGAAATTCCTTCTATGTCTGTAATTGTAGGGGATGAAGCGTATCCTTCCGATGTACTCGAAGAAATCGGAAAACATGTAAAAGAAAAAGTGGTGAATGCAACAAAGCTTGCTTCTGAACTGGGCAATGAGAAAGCTGCCAATATGATTCTTCTTGGAACGATTATTAAATCAATGGGACTGGAAGCGATTCATTGGGATGCGATTCTGGAAGCAAATATTAAACCAAAATTTGTAGAATTGAATAAGAAGGCTCTCAAAGTAGGAATGGAAGCTGTCTAAAGGAGTGGATTTATGCAAAATAGAGAAAAATTTGGCTCACGGTTGGGATTTATCCTGGTTTCTGCAGGATGTGCCGTAGGACTGGGAAATGTATGGAAGTTTCCATACATGTGCGGACAGTATGGAGGTGCCGCTTTTATTCTGATTTACCTGGTTTTTCTGGCAATCCTGGGATTTCCGATTATGGTATGTGAATTTTCTGTAGGAAGAGGAAGTCAGAAAAGTTGTGCAACTTCGTTTCGGGTATTGGAACCGGAAGGATCCAAATGGCATAATTTCGGCTATTTCGGTATGGCTGGAAACTACTTGCTCATGATGTTTTATACCATGGTTGCAGGATGGATGATGTATTACTGTTATCGGTGTCTGACTGGCGAATTTACCGGTACGGCATTGACTACAGATCAGGTGGGAGAAAAATTCAATGCTATGCTTTCTTCTCCGGGAACACTGACTTTCTGGATGGTGATTGCGGTTGTTCTTGCATTCGGAATCTGTTCCCTGGGTGTGCAAAAGGGAGTAGAGAAAATCACAAAGATCATGATGCTGTGTTTGTTATGTCTCATCGTAGTTCTTGCAGGGCACTCGGTAACACTGCCGGGAGCTGGAGAAGGAGTAAAATTCTATCTGGTTCCTGATTTCGCACAGATGAAAGAAAAAGGAATCGGAAATGTAATTTTCGGAGCAATGTCACAGGCTTTCTTTACTTTAAGTATCGGTATCGGATCAATGGCAATTTTCGGAAGTTATCTGGACAAAGAACGTTCCCTTACAGGGGAAACAATGAGTATTACCCTGTTGGATACTTTTGTTGCATTGATGGCAGGTCTGATCATCATTCCTGCATGCTTCTCCTTTGGTATTGAACCGGGATCCGGTCCTTCTCTGATTTTTATTACCTTACCAAATATTTTCAATCAGATGGCAGGCGGAAGAATCTGGGGAACGTTGTTTTTCCTGTTCCTTTCTTTTGCAGCTCTGTCTACGGTAATTGCAGTATTTGAAAATATTATTTCTTTTGCCATCGATTTATGGGGCTGGGAGAGAAGGAAAGCAGTTCTTGTAAATATTGTTGCGATTATTCTGTTATCTATGCCATGTATTCTTGGCTTTAATGTACTGTCCGGGATTCAGCCTCTGGGACCAAATACAGGAATCATGGATATGGAAGATTTCCTGGTATCCAGTAATCTTCTTCCTCTTGGTTCTCTTGTATACCTTATGTTCTGTACCAGACGTTATGGATGGGGATGGAAAAACTTTATCAAAGAAGCCAATGCAGGACACGGAAAAAGATTTCCGGAATTTTTAAAAGGCTATATGACCTTTATACTGCCATTGATTGTAATTGTTATTTATCTGAAAGGTTATTATGATATGTTTGCACCGAAAGGAAAACAATATCTGATTCCGTGGATGATCGTAGCATTTGCATTTCTGGCACTGATTGGATGGTTTGTTTTTGGTGGAAAACGTAAAGAAGGAAAATAGAAAAGGAAGATGCGTATGTCCTTTAAGCAATTAATTATCAATCCTGGTTCCACCAGTACAAAACTGGCTTTGTATGAGAATCGGAAATGTGTGGTACAGGAAAATGTAGAACATGCAGCAGAAGAACTGGCAGCTTTTGAAAAAATACCGGATCAGATCCCATATCGTATGGACGTTATTCGGGATTTTATGGAGAAAAACAAAATCAAGGGAGAAGAGCTTTCTGCAATTATGGGAAGAGGAGGCCTTGTTCCGGGACTCCATACCGGAGGTTACCAGATGAATGATGCCTTGTTCTATGCATTGGAAAATGACAGGATCAGTTCACCGCATGCGTCGAATCTGGGCGGTATGCTGGCAAAACTGATTGGAGATGCTTACGGAAAACCGGCTTATATTTATGATGCAGTGACTTCCAGTGAATTGCCTCCGGTGGCTCAGGTGACAGGAATTCCGAAAATAACAAGACAGAGTTTCTGTCATGTGCTGAACAGCCGTGCCATGGCACTTCGTTATGCAAAAGAAAATGGACTGGATTATAAGAAGCTGAACCTGATCGTGGCACACCTGGGAGGAGGAATTTCTGCCAGTGTGCATTCACAGGGAAAAATCATTGATTCTCTGGGAGATGATGATGGACAGTTTTCACCGGAGCGTGCCGGGAGTGTGCCGTCTCTGGAATTGATTCGTCTGTGCTATTCCGGAGATTATACAAGAAATGATATGAAAAAGATGGTACGGGGAAAGGGTGGAATGTATGCCCATCTGGGTACCAGCGATTGTCGTGAGATCGAGAAAATGATCCTTGCAGGTGATCCGCATGCAGACCTTGTATTTCAGGCGCAGGCTTATCAGATTTCCAAGGGAATCGGTCTTTTATCCATTGTTCTCAAAGGGAATTGTGATGCGATCATTCTTACAGGAGGGGTTGCACGTTCCAAAATGCTTACCAAACGTGTAGAAGAATATGTAAAATTCATTGCTCCGGTAGTTGTTATGCCCGGAGAAAATGAAATGGAGGCATTGGCGTTCGGAGGACTTCGTATTCTGAATCAGACAGAAGAAGTCCATATCTACGAATTGCCGTCGATACAAAAAGAACATACGTACAGTCAGTGGAAACCTCCTCTGCCTTAATAAAAAGGAGAAATTATGACACAAAAAGAGCGCATGATAAAAGGTATGCTTTATTCATTGGTGATCATGTGATGATTGGTCCAAATGTTACCATTGCCACTGCAGGACACCCCGTTCAGCCGGATCTTCGCAGAAAGGCCATTCAGTTTAATCAGCCGGTACACATTGGAAACAATGTCTGGATCGGGGCGAATGCTCTGATCTTGCCTGGAGTAACCATTGGAGACAATTCTGTGATCGGAGGCGGCAGTGTTGTTACAAAAGATATTCCTGCCAATGTAGTAGCAGTGGGAAATCCTTGTAAAGTTCTGCGGGAAATCGGTGAAAGAGATGAGAAATACTATTTTCGGGATATGCCTGTAGATGTGACTGCAGATGATTTTTAAGCAGTACTGAAAAATCCCCGACTTTTCTTTGGATAAAAACGGAGAGAAGAGTCGGGGATTTTTGTAAAATCAGAAAATACCGGAAATAAAAATTTCGAGACCGATAAAAATTAAAATCATACCGCCAAAGACCGTTGCTTTGCCGGAAAGCGCAGTTCCGGCTTTCTTTCCGATGATCAATCCTCCCATGCAGATCACAAAAGTAACAAGAGCGATGATAAAAGCAGCCAGAGCAGCAGATAAGAAATCATAATCGGCAATGGTAAAACCTACAGAAAGAGCATCGATCGAAGTGGCGATTCCCTGAATCATCAAAGCGACGAATCCGACTCCCGGTTTTTCCTCTGCGTCTTCTTTGGATGTAATGCCTTCATAAAGCATTTTTCCGCCGATGAAGCCCAGAAGTCCAAGTGCGATCCAGGGAACAAACGATGCAAATGCCTGGAAATACTGCACGATGGTATGAACGCAGATCCAGCCGATCATAGGCATCAATGCCTGAAAGACTGCAAACACACCGGCAATCTGACACATTTTTCCCCTTTTCATGCGGGGTTCATGCAGACCGTTGGCAAGGGATACGGAAAAAGCATCCATTGCCAGACCAATGCCCAACAGAATGCTGTTGAAAAAGAATACAAATCCAAAATTCATTTTAAATTCCTCCAAAATAATAAAAAATTCTGACTGGTAAAAAGAAAACCAGGTACAGTGAAAACTATACCTGGTGTTAAGACAAAAAAACAGACTCTATGTATAGCTCTCCGGTTATACATGAGTCTCGCAATTTAAAACAAGCCAGACCCGAAGGTCAGTATGTTGACTTATTACGCAAAAGATTTACGCATGCTACTCCCTCATAGCAGTGCCATTTTAACATTATTGAGAATGATTGTCAATGGTTAATATGAAATCAATAGTGGGAACTCTTTTTTGATGAATTGCCACCGCACACTCGTGACTTTAGTCGTGAGTTAGGTGACTTTA
>OBLI01002111.1_pt1 | contig 17637 bp, 13 predicted proteins | sample 1519701 | NCBI WGS metagenome assembly OBLI01 (sample SAMEA3663005, study PRJEB22513) | pig gut metagenome | biome: pig gut; feature: pig-associated habitat; material: faeces | place: France | collected 2012 | reverse complement strand
GTGCCGCCGTTGGGGTTGAAGGTAACGGTATACCTATTGGCGGTGGCATTAGCCGTGTAGGAAGCGTTTGCGGTCACGGTAACAGCCGTATTCTTGGCGGTCAGCTGTGCTGCGCCTGTCCACTTAGACCATGTATAGCCAGCCTTTACCGCCGCGTTAATGGGCACGGTAGCACCGTAGGGATAGGAACCGGCGCCGCTTACGGAATCAATTCCTGTACCGGCTGTCAGAGTCAGCTTATAGCCCGTGTTCCGGGTATAGTACAGGTCGATAACGCGGCTGCCGTCCGGTGCGATGGTCGTTTTAGTCACGACATTTCCGCCAACCTTACCTTCCTTATAAGTGAATCCGGTAATGCTTTTCTTCAGATTCGCAAGAGTTAAAACAGTACCCGAAGTTCCGGTTTTGTTCTCTGTGCTGTGCAGGCTGTAGGTGTTCGTTACGCCAGTCTTGGCTGCATTCAAGTCCTGCGTGAAGTGCCGGACAGTATATGTCGTGTCGGTGTTGGCAGCCCACACTGCGTACAGATCCACCGTGCCAGCCTCGCGAACCCACTTTCCGTTCGTTACAAAGTTAGATTTCTTCCCGTCTACCAAAGCGGAGACACTTGTGCTGGATGTGAACTTACCTGTGCCGGCGTCATATTTATAGAGCAGCGCACTGGAATCTGTAGGGCTTACGCTCCAGCCTGCGAATGTGTAGCCCGTCCGAGTTGGGACCGGAACGCCATTCGTAGAGAGTGTCTCGTTGATGTCTGCGGTTACGCTGGTGCTTCCACCCGGCATGGTTGCACCCACATCCTGACTGCCGAGTTTGAAATTCAAAATCGAATAGAATTCCAGGGTAACATTCTTGTAGAATGTCGATCCGTTATATGTGATAGGAATTCTTTCGTTGCGCACGGAGTTTTGGGCGAAGTTTCGACCAATGGAATTTACAAGATTTGCTTTTACGGTCAGCTTGAGTTGCTTGCCGTCCAGTGTACTCGCGGCATTCTTAATGGTGAGCTTCGTATTGTCCGGGGTCGGGGCTACGCCCGCAGGTAGAGTCCCGCTCATTCCTGTTGACCCAGAGCCAAGTACAGCACTGGTGAGGTCTACATAGGATCTGGCAGACTCGTCGTAATACTGCCATTTCCAGGTATAGAATGAGTTTTTCTCGGACACATACTTGCCGATGCTTATAGCGCCCATGGAGTCACATCTGCTCATAGACACTACAGATGAACCGTCAATTTGCGTTCTGTACTCTCCGCCTGTGCTTGTAGAAGGTGTAAGCTGAAGTGGGGTCCACGGGCCGAATGTTTTCGTTTCACCCAAGCTGTTCTCTACATCGAACATGTAGTACAAGTCCGGATCGACCGGAATCTTAAACCGCACGACTTTCGACGAGCCCTGCGTGGGTTCTATGTCCGCTACCACATCCTCGGACCATTGACCTGCGCGCCCCTTGAGCCCGTTTTCACTTTCTCTATACCGAATCTCAGATACGCCTTTATCCGATACGATACCGATATTAGCGCTGTAATCGTCTTTGTAAGACGAATTGCCGTTTGAGTCCTTTGATCCACCGCCTTGCGTTGTCATGACATTTACGACATAGAAATCCGGTGCCACGCTGATTGTTATGATATATTCCGTCTTATAGGTGAGGCTGGCGTCATTGGGCACATGGGAGGTAGCCTCAACCTTGTACTTGTGTTCGCCCGCCGGAAGGTCAGTGATGTTGAGAGTCTCACTGGTAGAGGTCCAAGTTTTATTGTTGGTCAGGCAGGTAACTTTCACGGCATCAAGTGTGGTGCCCTCTCCGACAACAGCCTCGAAGTTGGCGTTACGGTGGGTCTGAACACCGGTGGCGGGGATGCGCATGCCGGTTTCTAAGGCCGTCTTGTTGGAGCCACTCACATAGTAGACGGATGGAGGCTGAGTGAGGGTGGCCGTGATATTGAAGAACATGCCTCTTTTTTCAAATTCCATCGATGTTACCGATCCCCATGTTTTGGAATCGTATATTTTGTTTAAGATAGATGCAATCCCCGAGTATATGTATTGGTAGTCTGCCGTGAGAGTTTTTCCCGCATACTCGCTATAACTCCCATACGAGTTTGCAATCACAGGTACATTATTCGCCGTTGCCTCCCAAACTCGTGCTCGTCCATTTGCAGTTCGGTTTGCGGCACTAATGTTCCTGGTGATTGTTACAGAAGCGTCATTTTTTGACTCTGTAATATCGCCAATTATTTCGGGATATGTTAGGCTGAACAAATCTTCGGTCCCCGAAGATGCGTCTACAATAGTCAGAAGTGAGTTCATCACAAGTTGAACTTTTTTTCCATCTTTTTTCACAGAATCAACCGTGTAGTTGGTTCCGTATGCTGCATTCATAGCGATGACCATTTTCTGAAGCAGTGTTTCATATTTTAGTGTAACCAACGTATACGAGTCCAAAAGGCTGGATGCGTCAGTTCGCGACTGTGGGCTAAAATAAGTATATTTATATCCACTGGCCGTACCAGCTATTACATCGTCCATTGTTCCATACTTGATCCTGAAGGTACATGTTTTTCCATCGTATTTGGCCTTGAACTCCATGCCCAGGTCCTGGAATCGAATGTCAATAGCGTCCCCGAGAGCTCGCGTGTTCTCCCTTACCATCCCATTGTATTTTGTCGGGCTGGATACGCTCCCGTTGTACGCTCGAAAGCTGTCAGCTACGCCTGACTTGAAAATCCCACGCACATATCCATCGCTGTATGCTCGGACGGACATTCTGTCGTCTTTATTCTGAGTCAGGTAGTAGTCGTTGTAGAATTTTTCCGCGTAAAACAGGTCGCTTCCCGTTGGTGCATAGCTCTTCGAAAAGTCCGTTGGATAGTATATGGCAAACTTACTGTCGCCATAGGCATATTTCTGGAGTTTTTCTTCATAAGTATCTGCCGCATTTGCCTGGTTTGTGAAAACGCTGAAAAGCGTTAGCAGCATTGTGGCAGCAAGAGCCAGGACTGCCACCCGTCTGGTTTTGGTTCTCATAAAACCGCCTCCTTTTCAATCTTCATCATATTTAGTATGTTGCTTTCGTCCACCTTCGTCAACTTACTTTTTTTATTTAAGAAAAAACACCTGGCAATAGCCAGGTGTTTTGCTTTTAATATTCAGTTGGATTATGCCCACTCTGCCGCTCCGGCAAGAATAATATACACATGATGCGCTCCGGTTGACTCGTTCTTGTACACTTCAATATATCCATACGCATGTGAGCAAGTGTTGGCCTGCTGAATTGCTTGCCGCATGGCTTCTTCATCACTTGCGCATGGGCCTACAATAAAATTAGATACAGCTGCTTGCGTGTACTTAAATGTGTCTCCCATAGCCGCCGGAACAAAAATCGTGTTTGTGAGAACCGACTTTACATGGTCCGCAGAAACTTCGCCGTTGATGTACTGCTTGCTGACAGCGTTGAAAATTCTCACAGCCTCTTCCGAGCAATAATAGGCAGTGTTGGTCCCCAGGTCAGGGTCATTTGCATCCCAGTAGGTTCTATCGGTTTCCCCCTCGCCATACCAATTCAGCAGATAACGAGTGCATTCCTTATCATATACCCACTTATCCGGCTTAGGTTGCTCAGTGCTGCTGCCGGAGCTGCCGCCAGAACTACCGGAACCACCAGAGCTGGAAGAGCCGCCGGACCCGCTACCACCAGAAGGGTTGGAGGCAGACCCCGAACTGGAGCTGCTGCCGGAGCTGGAGCCGGAGGAGCCGCCGGCGCTGGAGCTTCCGCCACCGGAGGGTTTGGACGCGGTCCCGGAGCCGGAGCTACTGCTTCCAGAGTTGCTGCCGGTAGGCTTGGATGCGGAACCAGAACCAGAATTCCCGGACCCAGAAGAGGGCTTGCCGGAAGAAGTGCTGCTGCCGGCATGCGTACTCGTGCCTTTTCCCTTATTTTCATCCTTTTTCTCATCGCCGGTCGTAGCGTCATTGGTGTCGGTAGATTCAATTACCTTGCTGTCGGTTTCGCACACCACGAAGTCGCCCAAGGTATTATCGCTGACCTCTACTTCCACCATGCCCGTATCCGTGTTCACCGCAGACTTTAGCTGCTTCATAGAGATCGTGCCATCGGCGGCATAGAGGACTTCAAAGACCCCGGCTTTTTCCGGATTCAGATCGCCAATCTTGAAAGAGATCTTCGCCGTAGCCACGGCAGCCTTTTCCCCGTCCTTGCTGGCCTCAACCTTGTAAACAAAATACTTCTCGGATACAGCCTTTACCGCATCCAGAAGTGCCTGATCCGCCGTGTCAACATCCACAGCCTCAGCGGTTACATCCAGGCCGTCCACCACAGCCGTGCCGCTGATGCTCACGCCACAGTCGAACTCCTTACTGAACGGGAAGGTCTGCACCTTCTCATCCTTCTTCCCACACGCCGCCATGGAGACTACCATGACCAGTGCCATCAGAAGTGCCATAATCTTCTTAGACTTCATTCTTCATACCTTTCCTTTCTGTTATTTCGAATATTTCGAATTTTCGAGACCATTATACGACTTCACAAGACGGATTGCAATAAGCAGCGTTTTCAGGTGTTCTGGTCTCCCTGCCTTCTATTGTTATTATACTGCTTTCCCGGCTTTATGTCAATAGATGCTGTAAAACAAGAGCTTGGAGCGGTACAAGATTTGCCCGCCTCACCTTCCGTCCCTTTCTAAGCCCGCCTCACTCTCCTATCAGTACAGTTTGCACCAATAGTCAAGGCACTTCCTGTACTGGTTTCCCTGGAAAACATCTCCGCTTCTGCGGATAGCTTTGTTGGATTGACGTTTCCAGTACCGCTGCTTCTTGGAGTTCTTAGGGTACTTCACATGGTCATCTTGTACCCACTCTCCGTTCACCTTCTTCCAACCCATGTATCCCGCCGCCGGATTATATCGTCCAAGCTGGGCGTTCCACCTTTCTCTTTTTTGCCGCTTTGCGGTTGCCGCTCGGCGACGCATTGCTTTTGAGATGTATATAGGCTTTTTCTCGTCTACGGTATTGCTCGCCAAAATCTCCACCTCCTGCATAAATAATGGCTTGCTTTCTCTCACTTCCATAAATCAATCAGGTGGTAGTCGTCCAATTCGGCGTCAATCGTCAAGACGGCGGTTTTGCATCCACCCTTCACGCTGGGAGGTTTCAAAGTTCGCACCGCTGTTCCGCCTTGTATCTCTACGATTTGCCAGAGCAGTTCTGTAGTAACGGCATATGCCATAAGAATGGAAGTGCCATCCGAGAACCGCATCTTACACGCAGAGTTATATGACCCGATCTCCTGCTCCGGCTCCGCAGCATCTCCGTTCGGAGCAATATGCTCTACCCGTATGTTTCGGTCCTTTGTTCCGTATATTCTCAGCACGCTTTATTCCCCCCTTTTGCTTTCTTTCCCTCTTAGTATGTTCCGTTTTGGATTTTTGGTCAACGCCAAATGCACATAAATAAGCGAAATATCCGGAATTATTTTAGAGTTCTTTCTTCTCCGATAGGTATACGCCTTCCTACAGGTGAAGGATATAGGTATTCATGAGGCACGGAGAGTATATGGAAGATTATAGGGAGAAAGAGGCGGGCTGCTTCTATGTCTGCCTGGTGTAATATGTATCTTGGGCGCTTCTGCCGCTGCGCCGGTAGTATGCTATGTGCCGGCGGTGCGTGCTGTGCTGGCTGGTGATGCGTGAAACTTTTCCTCTTTGCGCCGATGGTTTAGCCTTCACTGGCAGTGTGCCTTGCATTGGCTGGCGATGGGGTTTCCTTTCGTTGATCCACGGATGGAGAGCTTATGACAGGGCGGTGATGGAGGATGAGGCGGACGGCGGCATCCGAAACCTACAGTAGCCTCTTATGCGCCGGAGGCTCGCTTTTCACCGTCAGTGCGCTTCGCACGGGCTGGTGGTGAATTTCTCCTCTGTGATGCCGGGGTTGAGCGAATGATAGGACCGTATAGGAGGGTGAGGCGGGCAAAGGGAAAAGAGCCCCGAAGGGCTCTTTTCTTTTTCTTTTATTGTTTAAACCAGGATGGGCCGCCTTCCCATGTCCCGCTCATCCCATTTGCCGCAACTATTCCGGCAGTGCTTGTTACGGAACGAGGAATTTGAATCGTCTGTCCTATAAGACTGGTGCAGTCGTCAAATGCCCAGGACATATCCGTCACGCTTGCTGGGATTACAGGCACAGTAGCGAGTGCGGTGCAGTGTTGGAATGTGTTACTCATATCTACCACGTTGCTTGCCTTGCTCATATCTGGTGCAACAGTGAGCGAAGTGCATCCAGCAAATGCACTGCTAATATTTGTCACGCTGGATGGAATCACAGGTGCAGTAGTGAGCGCAGCGCATCCGCTAAATGTCAAGCTCATATTTGTCACGCTGTTCGCTCTACTCATGTCGGGTGCGGTAACAAGGGAAGTACAGTGTTGGAATGTTGCTTCCATATTTACCACATTGCTCGGGATTGCCGGAGCGGCAGTGAGCGCACTACAGTTTGAAAATGTACCCTCCATGCTGACTACGCTATTTGGGATTACGGGTGCCGTAGCAAGAGCCGCGCAATTGTAGAATGTCCAGTCCATATCTGTTACGCTGCTCGCTTTGCTCATATCAGGTGCGGTGGCAAGAGATGTGCAGCCGTTAAATGTGCCATACATATCGGTCACATTACCAGGAATTTTTGGAGCGGTGATGAGGGACACGCACCCGCTAAATGTGTTCCACATATCGGTTGTACTATCAGGAATCGTCGGCGCGGAAACGAGGGATGTGCATCCCCTAAATGCGTTCATCATATTAGTCACGCCGTTGGGAATCGTTGGCGCAGCAGCGAGGGATGTGCATTCATAGAATGTGCCCGTCATATTTGTCACACTACCAGGGATATTTGGCGCAGTAGTAAGATCTGTACATCCTTCAAATGCCCCCGCCATATTCGTAATCGGTTTTCCGGCTATTGCTGAACGAATTTTTCCGTAATCTTGCAATTGCGGCGCATCGTCCGCACTCAGCCCTTGAAAACGAACCATGAATGTGGTGATAGATACAACATTCCAATCAGTTCCGAAATCCACTTTGCCCCCACCAACTGGGAACTCACCTACGCAGTATCCGTATACATAGTTCCCTTCCTGGTACAAATCGTACTTTTGCGGTGCATCCGGGAACACATTCACGCCATCGCCAACCAACCGTTCTCCGGGGCTGCTTGTGAGTCCACGAACGGTATAAACGGCGCCAGTCGGGATCAAATCTCCGGGCTTCGTGTCATCGTCACCAGGTGTCACAGAGCCTCCACCGGTTCCTCCGCCTCCACCGGGCGTTGTACTGGGATCCACGGCACCCACAGCAAAGATAGCCTCGTTCATCACAGAGTGCTTGCCGCTGTCATTCTTGTTCCATGCGGTGTACGCAGGCTCGCTCACGGACTGATTCTTGGAATCGGAGGGCAGGTAGCTGCGGCTATAGACCTCGCCGTCGGAATACTGCACGCAGAGCACAGAGTCGTCCTGCTTGGTGTCGTTGGCTGCGCCCTTGCCGTCCTTGCCCATGGAGTAGACATAGATAAAGGCCCGGTCGGTGCCCTTGGCGCCGTACTCTCCCTCCTCCGTGGTGCGGTCTGCGTTGTTGCGAATGACTACCCGGTACTGGTGTCCCCAGGGGTCCTCCAGTACGGAGAGCTTCTTATACGCAGCCTCGCCCTTTACGCCGGCTGCCACAGAAATCTCGCTGCCCAGGTCGTCCTTATTGGGGTCCGCCTCGTCCAGGGCAAGGGTATTTTCCTTGGTCAGGTAATGATTCAGACCTACAGGGCTCAACGTACCGTCTGAGCAGGCCCCGGGGTTATTGAGCATATAGTCCTTGATAGCCACCTCGAAGGTACCCAAGTCAGATGCTACCCTGGTTTCATTGGCCTGCGCTGTGTAGACGCTAATGCCGAAAAAGGCGATCCCTGTCAGGATAGCGAAGATCAGCATACCGATGACCAGCTGGATGATTGTAAAGCCTTTACGCTTTACAGTGCCAACCGTGTGTGTGTGGCGTCTTGCAATCATTTCACATTCCTCCTCGAATAAAGTTTTCCTGCAGCCTGGTGCTGCAGAATTGCAAGTCTACTGTTAGTATGTTGCTTTCGGCGCTTCCTGTAAACGCGAAAAAGAGCCCCGAAGGGCTCTTTTTCACTGCATTGTCTCTGCCTTTTCAGACCACAGCGTTTAATTTATTAGGTCCATTCAAGTGTCCGGTAAACAGAACTGTTTTCCACGAATTCCAAGGTCGAATTGTCAAAGAAGGTCTTTATCCAGGCGAGCCGCTCTTTTTCGCCTGTTGGGAGCGCCGGATCGTTCTCGTCAATATCTTTTGCAAAGAGAGTGACGTTAAACAGCGTCAAAAGATAGTTGTCAATAGATCCAAACGCATCGCAAAGCTCGTTTTCAACCGCCCCGCTCTCCCAATCTTGCTCCATTTCCTCAAACTCGATCTGAGGAATAGCACTTGTACGCAAATGTGTGCTCACCCGCGTTATTGTCCCGGAATTATTTCCCGTCTTCTTGATATAGATCTCCATGCCGGTCAATTCCGAACCCGCATCAACCATGTTTTGAGCACCGGTGCTCTGTTTTCCGAGCAGAATCGTTAGTGCATGTGCACCAGCAGGTGTAAGCCGCACAACTACACCATCCGAAGTGGTTTCCATGGTTATAAAGTTATTGTACTCCTGGTGTGCCAGGCGCACAAAAATCGTTTTGGTAATGCCGTCGAAAATGTTGTAGACATTACTATTAAAGCTGGCTCCCTTTCGGGCACAGTAGCTTGCGTCACTAAAGAGTGTGTTGAACAGCGTATACGGGCCCATGGTTCCGTCTTCCATAGTGAGTGAGAAATTTTCATATCCGGTCTGTGAGTCAAGGGTGCTAAAGTCGTCAGATCCGTAAAGGGTGTACAGGGCTCCTGCTTTTATCCTGTCATCGATTCGCACCGGGCCGGACCCAGAGCCATTGCCGACCAGCTGGACATATGCTCTTCGCGCGGAGCTTGCAGGCGAAGCCATGGCTTCGCTTATTTCATCGCCAAGCAGTGCAACTTCACAAGCCAAATAGCCGTCGGCATCGCTGCACGCCGACTCATATGTTGCAACGGTCACGCACCACACAAAGGCTTCGGCGAGATTCTCGAACGGCTCTGACGAATTTTTGAATTCATATGTGAAGACATCGAGCAAATCTTCGTACTTTGAATATCCTCTTGCTTTTGCGGCGGCATTCAAAACATTATTAAGTGCCATACCAACTTGATCACCAACATGATCTCTCTCACTATCGAATTCCGCTTCTTTCCCTGTAAAGAAATTTTCGGGTGTTGGTTTGATTCCTGTTAGAAATTGGCGCCATGTTGTGCCTGGCTCGACATTTATGTACACTTTCATTCCGCCCGGGTTGATGGTCAGAGCAGCCTGCCCGCCCTGGTCTTCATCTGCCCCGGCTCCCGTTGTTCCCCCAGAAGAGGTGTTCTCCTTTTCGGGCGCTTTATCGGGATCCACGCCTCCCACAGCAAAGATGCTGTCCTTCATAACAGAATGCTTGCCGTTTGCATCCTTGTTCCAGTATGTGTAGGCTGGAGCAGCGATAGCCTGGTTTTTGCCATCGGAAGGCAGGTAGCTGCGGCTATAGACCTCGCCGTCGGAATACTGCACGCAGAGCACAGAGTCGTCCTGCTTGGTGTCGTTGGCTGCGCCCTTGCCGTCCTTGCCCATGGAGTAGACATAGATAAAGGCCCGGTCGGTGCCCTTGGCGCCGTACTCTCCCTCCTCCGTGGTGCGGTCTGCGTTGTTGCGAATGACTACCCGGTACTGGTGTCCCCAGGGGTCCTCCAGTACGGAGAGCTTCTTATACGCAGCCTCGCCCTTTACGCCGGCTGCCACAGAAATCTCGCTGCCCAGGTCGTCCTTATTGGGGTCCGCCTCGTCCAGGGCAAGGGTATTTTCCTTGGTCAGGTAATGATTCAGACCTACAGGGCTCAACGTACCGTCTGAGCAGGCCCCGGGGTTATTGAGCATATAGTCCTTGATAGCCACCTCGAAGGTACCCAAGTCAGATGCTACCCTGGTTTCATTGGCCTGCGCTGTGTAGACGCTAATGCCGAAAAAGGCGATCCCTGTCAGGATAGCGAAGATCAGCATACCGATGACCAGCTGGATGATTGTAAAGCCTTTACGCTTTACAGTGCCAACCGTGTGTGTGTGGCGTCTTGCAATCATTTCACATTCCTCCTCGAATAAAGTTTTCCTGCAGCCCGTTGCTGCAGAGTTACAAGTCTACTGTTAGTATGTTGCTTTCAATGCTTCCTGTAAACGCAAAAAAAGAGCCCCGAAGGGCTCAAAATGGTTGCCCGCTCAGGGGCTATATCTCTCTGTCTGTGCTGCACATGCAAGACACAGAAATCTCATTGCAGCCTGGAGGCCGGCTCGTTGGCGCCTGTCGTGGCCACGAGTCTGCCGACATGCGGCAATGTCGTTGTCTCGCCCCGCCCGGGGTACCTACCGGGCCGAGCTGAGGAGTTGTGCTCTGCGGTTGCAGCACACGGGATATGGAACGGATCTCCTTGATCCGGGTACTTTCCGGCATATGGCGCCGCCGGAAGCGCGTTAGTATGCCGCCCGCTGGCTTTGAACCAGCTTGGCTCTCCATGGTCGAGCCGGGCGACTAATATACACGGGGCCTACCCCGATCCCCCCCCACCGGGGGCGGTTGGGGGTTTCCCGGGGAATAAACCTCCTCTTAAAATGTAACGACCGGTGTATAATTACCAGCCGACCTCAACAAAATTCACTCACCATTCAATCAAATTCCGCGCTTCTTAACTAAATCATCAACTATCAATCAAATTCTTTCACTTCTTAACCGTTGTTGACACTTTAAGATTCGGTCTATTGGGGCAGCTTGATCAGGTTCCAAGCTCAGCAATAATTCGCCTTGCTTGGCGCAGGGGAAATATGTATATTGGTATTGATTATTCCCAGGAGGGACAAGTCTTTGCTTGTCCCTCCCGGCCTCCTTGATTTGGCAATTAGGCCATTTCGTAGATGGAGTTTGCCGTCTCCACATAGGTAGGTACACCGTACTTATCGGACAGAACGCGAATAGCCGCGCCGGTCTCAACTCTCTCCATCTTCCCGTCATTGATGCGGGTCAGGATCACGCGGTCGCCCATCTTAGGAAAACGAGCCTCGGGGTTCACGAAATGGAAATGCTTTTTCATAGTATTTACTCCTTTGTTAATTGATTTTAAAGTGATTTCAAATGCTCTACTGCGGAAACTTTTATTTCCTCTTAATTTTCAACCTTAATTCTGTGGTGATTATGGGGTTCTCTGTAAAAAAAAGAAGTCTCGATAGTGCGTTTTTCAAAAAGAATGCCGAGAAAAATTTCTCGGCATTCTCCACACTTTTTTATGAATTTTGCACAAATTATTTAGGTGGGATACCCGACAACTACATCGGACTCGTCTCCCGTCCCGAAGATGCTATCCGCGCCCGCGCATTCAACCTTAACCTCCATTTTCAGACTCCCAGCCGTACCGCTGTAAGTCACAGACACGCGATAGGGTACGCCCCACGGGTCCAGAGCTTCAGTCTGGAATATCTTCGTCTCTCCGTCCTGTACTGCGGTGATCTTGTCCTCGGTGCCTATGTACTTATTCAGTGTTTCAGGCGTGAAGGTTTGCTTCATGATCTTCGGCTTATTGTAATTGATTGCCGTCTCAATCGTCGTCTGATACGCGATAAGATCTGCGTCGGCCTTTTCGTACTTTGCCTGCTTATTGTAAACGGATGCGCCGTAAAATGCCGCGCCGGTCAGGATGCAGAAAATCACCATAGCCGTTACGATCTGAACTACTGTAAAGCCTCTATGTTTTCCTCGCATATAGTTCAATCCCCCTCAGATCAGCGCGTGGATTCCCGAATATCCAGTGTCATGATGATGTCATCACTTGTAACGCCGCTCAAATAGCCTTCCGTATCGCTCTTATCCTGCCAAATACCGTCCGGGCCAGCAGAGGCAAAGTATACTGTTGCGATGCGCCCCGTATCCGCGTTAACGGTATAGATCATACGGTAGGGCAGTCCCCAGGGGTCCACCTCCGGCTTCGTCTCAATAGAAAACACCTTATAACTTTTCTCAGAAACAGTAGCCGAGCCGGATTTCACCGTGCTTTCGTCGAAGCTGCAGTTCATATAAAGGTCTTCCAGCTCTCTGGCGTAGTCCTTAAACTCGCTTACCTCATTGCCTGACCATCCATCCGCCCATTCCAGGAACCCGGAATTTGATGCGGCGTCCTCATAGTTATTCGCCCAAATACGCAAGTCGCTGCACGCGCTTTCAACATCCGCTCTCTTACTATGCTGGCGGTAGCCTGCAATTCCAATGCCGCACAGGATGGCAAAGATAGCCATAGCTACGACCAGCTGAATGACGGTGAATCCTTTATGCTTGATACTCATTCGTTTTTCCTCCTCCAACAATAACTTAATTCTTCGGTTCCGAAACACTGATTTCTGCGGCATCAATCCACTGGCTTTCCAGTTTGGATTCCATCAGATCGCTATCGAATCTCACGTACAGCCCGGAGCCGTTTTTCTGGAATGCAACAGCCAGGTCCGTAATGCTATAGGTCTGATGCACGGTAAAGGTCCCGACCTTGAGCGAAACCTCCAATGTAAGCGGCTGGAGATATGCTCGATCCATGCCGTTGAAATTCAAGATGTTTCTTGTGTCAGACTCGTTGATTTTAAGGTCCCCGGTTATTGTCGCATTCAGGTCCGCACCCTTCAGCTGCTTTTCCATCTCGTCTCTTACATCAGACCTCAGTACCTCGTTACCCTGCCTGGTCACGATCAGAACCGGATCCTTGATTTTATATTTAGATGACGGGAACAGGCTGTCGCGGATACCCTGCAGCATATCATTGTATCCGTCAATGTCGCTGGGTAGGATCCCGCGATCCTTACCGGCTGTCATCTCGCAGAGGTCCCGCATCACGGCGTTTGACATGAGTGTCGTGCAGGAAACTGCCGTATACTGCGCCGTGCTGCGTTCCGCCCGTCGCTGCAGGGTGCTCTGCATGGAAAATGTCCACGACAGCATGGCAACGATCAGGACGATTACCAGCAGGGAAAATACGACGACAGCCGCCATATTCCCCTTGTGTTTTGATATGCCGATATTCTTTAATATTCCTTGCATTGATTAGCCGTCCTCTCTTTCAATTTGCGCGATTAAAGTAACATTGGCGTTCCCACAGTCGATACTGCAATATTCTTGATTCAACGATCCACATTTCTAAACGAAATGTTTTTCAAAATTTCCTCAAGCGTATAGGTTCGGACGTGCCCTGCCCTACTATAGTTCCCGATATGGATGTTGTGTAAGGCTGATTACTCTGCGTCTCAAGCGCCGTCCCGATAGTGCAGGGCCAGGCTATACTCGTTCCCTTCCTCCACATGCATGGAAACATTGATGACTCCGTTCAGCTCGTCCTTTTCAAAGCTACCGGACTCCATGCGTAGCATTTCTTTTTCTTCCCCTTCCGTTTCACCTGTTCTCAGGACCTGCCGAACCAGAAGTTTTCCACCCTCACTGCCAGCCCTGTCCTTTACGCTGTATTGGATCACCCACCTATCGCTTGTGAGTGTCAGGCTGGATCCATCCGCCGAAACGGAGGTCTGCCTTGCCGACTGCATATCGCCCACAAGCGTCTGTGTCAGTTGGCCCTTATCCGTTTCGTTGTTATACTCACCTGCGCTATGTGTAGCCAGGGAGGTAAGCCCGTGCAGATACACGAATATAAGCGTAAGCAGCACAGCTGTAATAGCAATGCATATGACAGCTTCCAGCACGGTATAGCCGGCATGTGTTCGTCCCTTATTGCTCTGCACCAGTATCCCTCCTAACTTTGCTCTCCCGCAGGCTTTGTGAGAATCGTTTTTGTGATTACCCGAAGGTCTCCGCCCTCTCGCGCCGTGATTGTCACCAGATACACATCGTCGGTATAGAAAGTATCCTGCTGGACATTCACCTCCAGCGCGCCGCTGGATACGGAATACTTCTTCCCGCTTTTCCCGGTAACAGTTTTCGCCGCCGAGCTTCCATAATCTTTCTTTGCCACATCCACGCCCTTGGCGATGTCCGCGCTGATTGTGTCAATAATCGTCACGCTCTGCTCATGCAGCTCATTGTACTGGCACCAGCGAGCCCTGCTGGAATGGATATAGTTGGTCATTACCAGCACAGCACCTATGATGATGGCTATAATCAGGATGCTGATGACCGTCTCAATCAGCGACTCGCCCCTATGCTTTTTTCTGTTTCCAAACATCAGGCTACCTCCTCCGCTCTGCTATGCCCCGTTAAGTAATCGATGTACACGCCGGGCTGAACATTATAGACATACACGCAAAAAGTACATTCCGAGTCCGCCGTGCAGCGTGCCTCGATCATAACCCCGCTTGCTACCAGGTTCTCCCCTTCAAACATCGGCGTAACGCGATACATTACATGATGGTTCGTGTCCTCCACATGCTCCGCCACTTCCGTCTCATAGGGAATCATCGCCTCGTTCATTGCCCTCGTGCCGGTGATCAGGTTCTTCTCATTTGCATCCTCGCCGGTAAGGCAAAATGCGATCAGATGGCAGCGGTTATAAAGCCACCCGCCGGACGAAATGAAATCATACTTCTGGTTATGCCATCCGGTCGGCTTAATCGAGCTTATGTCTCCCCTGCTTTCCGTGGGCATTATATCCATGCCGATACACGCCATAGCGCTTCCGCATCTTCCGTAATTATCGAGCTCGCTGTACTGCTCGTAGCTTTCCAGATACATCTCGTCCTCTCGGAAAAAAGGCATATTGTCGTTCACAACATAGACCTGCTCCCCCGCATAGGCAGGGATCCCATATTCAGGTGATGCTCCGACTTTTTCTTGCTCCTCCGCCGGCGTCGGCTGTGGGCCGATAATGTCCTCCGGATGGATGAGCTCCCCGCATCCGGACAGAAAAATTGTTAATCCGGCAAGCAAGGCGGCAAATGTCCTTTTATATATTCCTCGCATTCTATTTCACTCCCTTACTTTTATTAGTATGTTGCTTTTGCCGTTCCGTGTCAACTTCTTTCCAAAAAAAGAATCATGCCCGCCTCACCTTCCGTCTTGCATTCTGCCTTTGTTGTACGAAAGAGCCACAGTCCACCAGCCTCAACAACCTGTCCACTCCCTGGACCCGCCTCGCCTTCCGTCATGCGTTCCGTCCTTGCGCCACAGAGTAACTCGCATCACCAGCCTTAGAGCAGCCTCACCTCAATCACCCGTGCCCTCGTATCCGCCCCCGGGGCAGCAAACGATCAACCAAAACTGTAACTGGAGTTGCCCTGAGTCGTTTAAAAGTCTACTCAGTGCATGTGAAGCAATACTTTGTCTGCCAAATTTCATACCCTGGCTTGCGTGTGCGGTTTGCGCATATGTCGGCGGACGCACGAATCTGGTAGCTCTCAAAATTCATGCGCGCTTAATCGCTTATCACGATGACACTGTGGTAAAAATATACAATAGTTTTTTTGACGGGGATGCTGAATGCCACACCGGCGAAGAGCCGCCTGCGTCTGTGGGAGAGGACATCAGCGGCAAAATAGTGTCTTCTCCTGAGTCCATTGAAGAAAAGTCACAGTTCAAATTGCCGGAAAGCAGAGAACGCTTAGGCGACGGTATAATTGAGAGGATATATTCTTTCACGGCATACTGTTTCTTTTTTCTTAGTTCTCTGTTTTTAACTTGCGCATTTACATCATTCACATATTTTGCCGTTATCAAAGACGGAAGCATCTATGTCTGTATCATAATTTTCTTCATCGTATCGTTTGTAGCTTTGATAATAAGATACTTTGTTTTATTCAACCAAACCAATAGCAACTACAAGCCTTGGATCATTAAGTGGCTGTCGCAGTTGAAAGATTTCTTGCTGAAGAAGTTTAGATAATCATCAACCAACAAAAGAGAGGCGGGCATAGCCCGCCTCTCTTCTTCTCTTCTCTTTCCCCCTCTACTCTTTCCCTTCCCGTCCTCTTCCTGTCTGAAGCGGCCTCTTCCCTTTGCGGATGCGTCTCTATGCTGCACATCTTCCTTCGCACATCCATTGTGGTTCGTACCCCGTTATCGTTGCTTTGCAGTTTGTGCGCTACGAGGTGGAAATTGGGAGAGATGGGTTAAGAGAGTGAGGCGGGTCTACAATCTTCCGGTGGGAAAGCCCACGGCTTTAGCTGCACGGAATATCAGGAAAGGCGCTTCGAGCTCACCGGTGTCGCTTTCTTTATTGTGCCACGGTAATATTTCTGCTCCTGGATGTTGACTCCAGCGCATATAATTTTGTAGATGAGCCCGTAAGTTCGATTTGCTTTACTGTTTTAAGAAAACAAAATCTATAATTTGTTGGATTAGCATCAATCTCTATTACGCCAGTAAGAGCGGTGCAATTATAAAAAGTTTTTTCCATATTCGTTACACTACTTGGGACCTTCGGCGCTGTAGCAAGAGCGGTGCAGCTGTAAAATGTTTGGCTCATATCCGTTACACTACTTGGAATTGCTGGCGCTACGGTAAGAGATGAACATCCAGTAAATGTGTTGGACATATTTGTCACACTACTTGGAATCGCTGGCGCTGTGACCAGAGAGGTACATCCACGAAATGCGTGGCCCATATCTGTCACACTGCTTGGAATTGTTGAAGTCACAGTAAGAGATGAGCAGCCTTGAAATGCAGCGAACAACTTCGTTACCCCGTGTGGGATTGTTGGCATCGCGGTAAGAGAAGTACATCTATAAAATGTACCATACAAGGTCGTTACACTGCACGGGATTGTCGGAGCTGTGGTGACAGCAACACAATCTGCAAATGTAGTAGTCATATGCGTTATAGGTTTTCCTGCTATTTCTGAGAGGATTTTGCCATATTCTGATTTATTTTTATCAGCCGCCACAACACTCCAGTTTGAGCCGAAGTCTAATTCCCCATAATCGCTATCCGTCTGAGTCCCGATCCCGTAATTGTAGCAGTAGTCGCCTTCTTTGTATATGTCACCTGCTCCGGGTTCATTCGGAAAGCTATCTCCGTTGTCGCCACTCAGCACATCTCCGGTTGCCGCGACGGTATAGGTTGCACCCACCGGGATTTTTCCACTTCTGGTTGTGATTCCGTCAGAACCAGAAGCACTTCCACCGCTGGTACCGGCAGCTCCGCTGTTCTCTTTCTCGGGTGTCTTATTTGGATTTACCCCGCCCATAGCAAAGATGCTATCCTTCATAACGGAATGTTTGCCGTTCTCATCCTTGTTCCAGTAAGTATAGGCTGGAGCGGTAATAGCCTGGTTTTTGCCATCAGAGGGCAGGTAGCTGCGGCTGTAGACCTCGCCGTCGCTGTACTGCACACAGAGCACGGAGTCGTCCTGCTTGGTGTCGTTGGCTGCACCCTTGCCGTCTTTGCCCATGGAGTAGACATAGATAAAGGCTCGGTCGGTACCCTTGGCGCCGTACTCTCCCTCCTCCGTGGTGCGGTCTGCGTTGTTGCGAATGA
>OBLI01002110.1_pt1 | contig 17641 bp, 16 predicted proteins | sample 1519701 | NCBI WGS metagenome assembly OBLI01 (sample SAMEA3663005, study PRJEB22513) | pig gut metagenome | biome: pig gut; feature: pig-associated habitat; material: faeces | place: France | collected 2012 | reverse complement strand
ATTCCTCCTGTACTTCATCTTTTGTCAAGCTGTCTGACTCCGTATCTTATTTGAAGATAATCCGGCAGTCTTCGGCTCTTTCATCACCATTTAAACTGTTATCTTCTGTCCAAAGGTATGCGATAGAACCCTTTTTCTTTACCTTGAATGTGGATGGATTTGACATGGAGCCGATACAGTGAATATGCTCGCTGCCCTTTTCGACGTAATCTCCATATACCAGTAACCTTTTCTCTTGAAGCTTAACTTGATTGTCTTTCCTTTGTACTGCTTATAACTTAAAACACAGATATTGGTCTTATTAAACTTCGATGTGATGTCCTTACCATTGATCTTGACCTGCTTATACGGATTCACATATTTCTTTACGACCAGTTTCCGTTTATGTGTATCCTTACCGACCTTATAAGAGATATTCGTTGTGCCGGCTTTTTTCGGCTGGACATAGATCACATATCCGTTCTCACTTTTTTCGACCGTTACTTTTGCAACGGACTTGTTGGAATTCGTAAGGTTCTTGATCTTCGTCTTGCCGGTGCAGATACCCAAATCCTGTTTGTCCGAATAAGACGGTGAATTCTTTGGATATAAGGTAAATCCCTGTGTATAATCCTTAATCGTCTTTGCGTTGACGCTGACCGGTGCAACCACGGTCATGCTCAGTGCCAGTAATAATACCAGCAGTCTTTTTACTGTTTTTTTCATATGCTATCCCTCCTGTTATGCAATCCATCCGGATTCTCTTACTTCTTATTATAAGGCCTTAGAAATCTGCGTCAAGCGTCGAATATTCACTATTTTTAACAGGATGGCTGCGCATCTCTCCTCTTTTTCCATTTCCCTGTCTTATAATGACAAAAAGATATGACAAAATTCGCCAGCCAGCCGATTGGCACTGCATACCACACCATGGCTACTCCCCAGACTGGCGCAGCGTATTTTGAAAGCAGTACACGGATCGACAGATTCACAAGATTGGCGATCGTAAACGCCTTCACATCGCCTGCGCCACGCAGCAGACTGTCCACCGCCATTTTAAATCCGATCAGGCAGAAGAAGAAGCCGATAAACCGAAGATAGCCTTCTGTGACACGTTCCTTTTTATCTGCACCGATATTCTGTGCGGTATAGGATGAAACCGCATTTCCAATCGCTGCCATCGGAACGATACATAAGGACTCGATCCGCATTGCAGCCGAGAATCCGGCAAGGATCTGTGTTCCGAATCCATTGACAACAGACTGCACGAGCATCATGCCGATTGATACGGTCGACTGCTGCAGGATGGATGGAAGGGCAATCCTTGACATTGCCATAAATTCCTCCCTGCTAAAATAATGCTCCGCTTTTTCCAGAAACTGACGAAGGGTACGCAAAAACACCAGAAATGACAGCACCGCAGAGATTCCCTGTGCAAAAAATGTCGCATACGCGGCTCCTGCTACGCCCATGTCCCGCACTGCCACAAGGTAGAGATCAAGTGCAACGTTTAATACCGATGAAAAGATCAGAAAATACAGCGGGATTCTGGATTCTCCTAACGCATTAAACAGCGATGAGACGATGTTATACATAAATAAAAACGGCAGTCCGTAAAAATAGATATTCAGATAGACAACCGCGATCTCCATGGCGTCTGCCGGTGTGTTTAATGCTTCCATGATCTGCCTGCTAAAGCAGAGTCCGACCCCGCCAAGCAGCAGACTGATCGCTAAAAATGCGGTCATTGCCGTAAAAATCGCGGTTTTCATGACCCCATATCTCCGTTCCCCGAAGTGCTGGCTGATGATCACGGATGCACCGATCCCTCCACCGATCGCTATACAGATAAAAATCGCGGTGAGTGCATAAGATGCACCTACCGCCGCTAATGCTGTTTCCCCGACGTAACGTCCGACGATCGCCGAATCTACAATCGTATATGCCTGCTGGAACAAGTTCCCTATGATCATCGGGATTGCGAACCGGATCAATGCCTTTGCCGATTTTTCCGTAACAAGATAGTCTATATTTTTCATACTAACCCTGTAAGCCCCTTGCCTGTCTGTCCATATCCTCAACGACGATGTCATAGATCTCGCCAAGACCTGCACAATATTCTAATACCTTCCATGGCTCATTTGTATGGAAATGGATCTTGATCAGTTCCTCATCTCCGACCGCTAACAGGCAGTCTCCCTTAAAGTTCTCGGTAAAGTAATCGTTGATCTTGTCCTCATCAAGATCCTTGCCCGCGATCAATAACTGCGTATCATACTTAAATTCAATCATTTTTTCCTCCTGAAATCATTCTTTATCCAGATATTTGATGACTTTTGCCGGATTCCCAACTGCTGCCAAGCTTCCGGAAAGCTGATACCTCGAATGTACCCCATTGCTATGAAAAAGTCAAATTTATCTATTTTACGCATGGTTAGTTCTTGTTAACCATATGATCCTAACATATTTGCTCCACAAAAGAAAGGGTTGTACATCCGCCTATCTCTCCTTATAATTGAGATACATGGGATTTGTAGCTGCGCGCACCTGTTACAAATTCCGGATCTACACAATATATAGGATACAACATGTGCGCAGAAATGAGGACTACTATGCGATTTATTTCCTGGAATGTAAACGGACTTCGTGCATGCGTGCAGAAGGGCTTTCTTGATTTTTTCCACTCGATCGATGCGGATTTTTTCTGTATACAGGAATCAAAGCTGCAGGAGGGGCAGATCTCCCTTGACCTTGAGGGCTATCACCAGTATTGGAATTATGCCGAGAAAAAGGGCTACTCTGGCACAGCGATCTTTGCAAAAGAAGAACCTCTCTCCGTTACCTACGGCATCGGAATTGCAGAGCATGATACGGAAGGACGTGTAATTACCTTAGAATATGACCGCTTTTATCTGGTTACCTGCTACACACCGAATTCCCAGAACGAACTGGCAAGACTGCCTTACCGGATGAAATGGGAGGATGACTTTTTAACTTACCTTAAATCCCTTGATGCAAAAAAGCCGGTGATCCTCTGTGGCGATCTGAATGTTGCACACAACGAGATCGACTTAAAGAATCCGAAAACCAACCGGAAAAATGCGGGATTCTCTGACGAGGAGCGTGCGAAAATGACAACTCTTCTCTCTTCCGGCTTCACCGATACCTTCCGTTTCTTTTATCCGGATGCTGAAGGCATCTATTCCTGGTGGTCGTACCGGTTTAAGGCAAGAGAGAAAAACGCCGGATGGCGGATCGACTATTTTATTACGTCGAAAAGACTGGATGCCCAATTAAAAGGAGCAGCCATCCACACCGATATTTTCGGTTCGGATCACTGCCCTGTTGAACTTGATATTGATCTGTAAACTGATAAAACGATGGAGCCGGTTTATTTCTGATTTGCCGGCTCTATATTTACGGACTTTCCTTTGATCTTCACATTTTTCATGCCTTCGAGCACTTCCCGTCCATACTCGCGCGGCACTTCTACAAAGGTATACTTGTCAAACATATCGATCGCGCCGACTAATTTTCCCGGCATTCCTGATTCTCCTGCGATCGCACCTAAGATGTCACCCGGCTTTACGCGCTGTTTTTTTCCGATATTGATAAAAAGCCGGACCATGCCTTCCTCTGCACCGGTATTGTCAAAGTCATAGGAATCCCCCTCTTCGGCAGAACCTGCTCCCTCTGCCTGTCCGAGTGCCTGTTTTAAAAAGGCTGCTGCAATATCCATTGCCGTATAATCAGACTCATTGACCTGTCTTTCGATCAGATCGATCATGTCGCGCAGATCTTCTTCTTCGATGATATTCTCGATTTGGTTCATAATCTTCTCGGTACGAATCTGTGCCACATCATCTGAGGATGGGATCGGCTGTGCAAGGATCTTCGTCTTGCAGTAACGCTGGATGTCCTTTAACTTATAGACTTCCTTACCCTTGATAAAGGTAAATGCCTTACCGGTTCTTCCGGCACGTCCGGTTCTTCCGATCCGGTGTACATAATATTCATCATCCTGTGGCAGATCGTAGTTAAAGACTGCTTCTACATCATCCACATCGATTCCTCTTGCGGCAACATCCGTCGCGATCAGGATATCTGTTTTTCCACTCCGGAAGTTCTTCATCACACGGTCTCGCTGCGCCTGCTTCATATCTCCGTGCAGTCCTTCCGCGCTGTAACCTCTTGTGGTAAGCTCAGAAGAAAGCTCATCTACCATACGCTTCGTATTACAGAATACAAGCGAAAGCTTTGGATTGTACATCTCTAAGAGTCTGGTTAAGACTTCCGTCTTGTCCTTACGCTTTACGTCATAATAATACTGGTCGATGTTTTTCACGGTCAGCTCTTTTTTTACGACCTTGATGTTGACTGCATCATGCTGGTACTTTCTGGTGATCTCTAAAATCGGCTTTGGCATCGTTGCGGAAAAAAGCACGGTCTGATGCTCTCCCGGAAGATACTCTAAAACGGTCTCAATATCCTCACGGAAGCCCATGTTTAACATCTCGTCTGCCTCATCTAAAACGATCGTGTTCACATGATCCGGACGGATCGTTTTTCTGCGGAGGTGATCCATCAGACGTCCCGGTGTTCCGATGATGACCTGCACGCCGCCCTTTAACGCCTTGATCTGTCTGGAGATGTCCTGTCCGCCGTATACCGGAAGCACGCGGACTCCATGCATGTATTTGCTTAATTTTCTTAATTCATCTGCAACCTGGATTGCAAGCTCTCTGGTCGGGGAGAGGATTAATACCTGTGTCTTTTTGGAGGATGGATCTACTTTATGCAGTACCGGAATTCCAAATGCTGCTGTCTTGCCGGTTCCGGTCTGTGCCTGTCCGATCACATCCACGCCGCTCATTACGACCGGGATCGCCTGTGCCTGGATCGGGGTTGCTTCTTCAAAGCCCATTTCCTGAATGCCGCGCAGGATCTGTGGTGCTAACTCTAATTCATCAAATCTGACTGTTTCCATATATTTCCTTTCATGCTCTGGTTCTAAAATTATTCTGTTAATTTTTATAGATCATAATCTACGAAAGTATGACTTTATATTTTCGTAGACTATGATCATAAATTACAAATAATCCGAATAATTTGAATCCGCTCAAACAAAAAAGCGGTGCACATATAAAGCCTTGTGCAACCGCCGATACTTTATTTTTACCATCGCCTATCTTAACAGAAAGAATCTGTGGTGTCAATCGTATATACGAGAACTTCCTTAAATCGCAAACAACATCGTACCATACTTATCTACGCCTTTTACCTTCGTACCGAAAAATGCATAATCTCCACAGATACACAGACTTCCACCCTGTATCTTCTTTAAGTTCTTGCATTTAAAGAATGCTCTTGTTCCGATTTCATTACAGGATTCCGGCAGGATAACTTTACTGTATTTTGTTCCAACAAAAGCTCTCGGTGCTATTTTCACTACCCCTGCCTTGACCTTATAAGTGCCACTTCCCGGCACTGCATAGATCAGCACTTTTCCGTTTTTTGAAAAAATTCCCTGGGATGTTGACTTATAGTTCTTATTTCCCTTTGCAACTGTTACCTTTGTAAGCTTCGTGTAATAGCTGAATGCACCAGTCTCAATCTTTTTAACGGTCTTTGGAATGGTAATTGTTTTTGTCTTGGTATTTTTAAAATACTCTTTGTCATCTCTTGCAATATTTGCCTTTTTGCCTAGTACCAATGTATCGTGTGGAATCGCAGTACACTTAATCTCTGTCACCATATACTTTTTGCCACGGATCTTGACACTCTCCGGGATCTTTACTGTTTCCTTCTTATTCTGGATCTTCACTGCCACACTTTTCTTATCTGCCTGTACATAATACTCCAGACCCTTTGATGTGTAAGCCGGCTTCTGCTCCTTTACCGATGCTTTCAAAGTCATAGTGTTTCCCAGCACTAGAATACATAATGCGATAAGGGCAATCCATCCTTTTTTTGCGTACTTCATAAATCATTATCTCCTCTAATATAATTTATAATTCTTTTTCCATTGGTCTTTATGTTTTTTACATAACTTATTAATATTTTCCTGATAAGAATATGGATACATTGTACACTTTTTATTATTGCAATGCAACAATTTATAATTGTGTCCTGTTTCATGCTGCGCCACTTGTATATCCGTTTTATAAGCTGTAGAACAAACTAATCCATATGGTGCTCCTATATACCCAATTCCAAGTACACTTCCTTGCCGTTTTCTTGTAAATCCTACTATGACATCTGCATTTTTACTTTTATCCACATTATATTTCAAATATAATTGATCTAATAACTTATCTGGATTCTTACTCTTTCCACTATCCCATGCCACTTCTTGTTTAACATTATAATAAATATTAAATTTATCATATAACATATTGGTTGCCTGAACTAATGTTTTTTTCGAACGGCTTTTCCAATCCTTTGAAAATTTTTTTCGATAAGTAGAATCACATACAATTTTTGCATTTACAACAACACAGCCCTTTTTCAGTTTTTTTGCATAATCTGCATCCATAATTGTATTATTATCATATTCAGACGTTTTTATATCCTTTTCAGACTCTACACGTGTCTCCTGAACTGACAGTGTCCCTGCTTGTACATTACACAAATTACTTTCCACACTTATTATAAGTACTAATGCTACAATAATTTTTTTTTGCTAAATTTACTTTCATATTTTCTCCCTCGTTTCTTTGACTTTGAACAACAGTACACACACCTATACTATTTTAATTATTATTTGATGTCGTTTATAACAATATCAACATCTTTTTTCCTTTGAATGATCCATTGTTCAAATAGAAAATCCTGTAATTCACTTTGATAATTATCTCTTATTTCTGGCACATCCATATTTGCGATCACTTGATCACCCAAATCTACCATAAATTGTTTAAAGTCAGTTACATCATTATCACTAATTACTAATTCGTTATTCTGTACTTTGTCCTTTACCTTTTCGAAAATCATCTGTTCTTTTAGACTTTTTTTATATTCTTTTTCTCCATATACCTCTATTCCTATCTGATATGCAGCTTTCTGTGCTTGTTGAAATTGTAATATAAAATCATCTAATTCATCATCTGTCACATTCACTTGATAATTATCTGCCTGTGAAATCACTACATACTCATCGACAAGGTCTATTAATATTTTGTCTTTACTAATGGAACCCTCAAATTGAGAGAAGATGCTATCAATATCATATTGATATATGCAATAATCGTTAACCTTTGCAACAATCAGATTACTACTATTTACACCTACATCCTTATGATTGCTAATAATGACTAAATATGGTATGACTATTAATCCAAAAATAACTATCAATATCATAATTACTTTTTTCAACCTATTTTTCATTATACCGTTGTGTTCACTCCCCCTTTCTAAATATAAAAGTACAAGGTGTGTAATACTCAATACATATTCTCTTTATAACTTATTAATATATATATCAATTAAAAATATCCAACTTTTTTCGACAAAATCTTATTATATTACAAAAGAAGTCTATATCTGTCTGTTTTGACTAACAGGTATGAACTTCTCATACTTATTAAATCTATATGTAAAGCCCGGCATACGCCAGGCTTATATGTCAAGCAATCGATCAATGGTACTTTTCCCAGGTCTGACCCATATCAGATAAGATGCTTCAATCGTATACGTGCTGCATCGATTGCGATTATTGATCGTTACAGTTTAGTATATGCTTCGATCTGTACACTGTTCCTGCTTAGCTTCTTGCCCTTATAGAGCATGACGTCTGCCGCATGCAGATAGTCCCAGACCTTCTGTTCCGCCTGCGGGATGTCACAGCAGATTCCCTGCGAGATCGTAACCACCTCAGCCGCAAGCGAATACCTGTGTTCCATATTAAGATCTAAGATTCCCTGCTTTAGTTCTTCTGCCAGTGCGTATGTCTCAGCCTGTGTGTAACCCTCGTAGATCACCACGAACTCATCTCCGCCGTAACGGGCTGCAAATACATGGTCATGCTCCTGCAGGCGTTTCAGTACCTGCGCGATCCCCTGAATGCAGGCATCTCCTGCCTGATGTCCATAGTTATCGTTGTACTGCTTAAAGTAATCAATATCCAACAATTCAACTGCCAGATTACACTGCTTTTTCACACAACGCCGAAAGGCTTCCTCTGCATACTCATTTAAGTCAAAGCGGTTCGACAGTCCGGTCAGCGCATCGGTTTTTGAGGTATGCATTAACTGGCGGTTCTCACGCTCGATCTCTTTTTTCCGGCGGTTCGTCTCTTCGAGATTATCCCGCATCATCAGTACCGAGCTTACCATGTAGCGGTTCTCCTTATCGGAGAGCTCTGTCAGCTCGTAAAAGCGCGCACACGCCTGCAAATACGCCTGCCCGTCCCCACGCAGTCTGTAATAGCGGATGTAAATCCGAAGCAGCCGCTTTTGCATATGTATGATATGAGTGCTCTCTGCAAGCTCGCCTAACCACGCAAGTACCTCCTGCATCTCTTCATATCGTCCGATCTCAAAAAGCATCTCACAATAGGAATAGAAGTCATCAAAAATATCCAGCACAACCATTTTCTCGTGTACCCGCTTCTGGATCTCTTCGATACATGTATCCCGCTGTGCATTTTTCCCGACAGAATTATAAAGTCTTGCCTGAAAGCATAAAAAGCAGGTCTTTCCGGTCTCACCAAGCCTGTCATAACACTCCGTCCGCGCCCGGTTCTCATACTCCTGCGCCTTTTTGGTCTGCTCTCTTTGCAGGTAACTGTTTCCCATTCCGATATAAATACTCATCAGATAGACATCATATTCCGGCAGATTTTTCCTTTCTTTCAGCTTTTGATACGCCTCTTCAAAATAATGCTGTGCCTTCTGATACTCACCGCTTCCATTGTACAGCATACCGATGTTGATACGGATCATCACGCTGACTTCCTCTAAGTGGTAACGGTCACAGTAGGAAAGCGCACCCAGATAATAATCCATTGCAAACGGTGCATTTCCGCGGTTGTAAGATGTGATCGCAAGAATATTGTAAGCACGCGCGATCAGTTCGTACTGCCCAGTATTTTCCAGATAGACCAGTGAGCTTGAAACATTCAAAAAAAGCCGGTCTACATTATTAAGAAGATAATAGGTCTCGCCCAGATAGTAATAGGCCAGACCTAAAAGCTTCTCATCATCTAACTTTCTCGCATATTCGAGGATCTGATTACACACCCGTATCGTCTCGTCCGGGTGTACGCCTCTGCTTGTATAGAGCTGACTTAACCAGTCATGGACCTGATGTCCATATTCTTCAAAACCCATCTCGATTTCCTCTTCTTCGTATCATTATTTTCTTCATTATACGTGGAAAAGAGGGTTTTTACAAGTAGTGTCCCTACTCAAAAAAGTTCACCGGATCGATCGGACTTCCATCCTTTTGCAGTTCAAAATAAAGGTTGCTTCCCTCAACGGAATAGTACTTTGTCGGCTCGCTGACATAGCCGATCGTACTGCCGCTTTCCACATAATCACCGACTTCATACGGGACTTCCTTCAATTGTCCATACACTGCGCTATAGCCATCGCCAAGATCCTCTGTCACCGTACATCCGGTCACTTCGTTTGTCGTGATATCCGTGATCTTTCCTGCTGCGGCACTGCTTACGCGGTCATTCACATTACCTGCGATAATAACAGCCGGGTTATACTTGTACTGATCGAGGGTTGCAAAATATACGGTCTGATCCATGCTGTAGTTAAGGATCACATTGCCCTGCAATGGCCAGTTTAAGCCGTTATCCGATGAAAAATGCAGTTCCTTTTCCACCGTCTTTGCCGCCTGATCCGCATTCTGTGCGCCATCCTGCACAGACATCGTCTGCTCTGCCTGTGCTTCTTCTGTTGCTGCTTCCGTTCCGGCCACCGGCTGTGTCTTTGCGATCTCTGCCTGCGTATCGGTCTGCTGTTTGATTTTTTCCTCATTTTTCTTCGGAGTAAGCATCTTCGTTACGCTTTCTGCCGGCTCTTCCGTTGCCGGTACAGTCTGCTCCTCTCTTTTCTCTTCCTGTTTTGCCAGCCTTGTCTGCTGCTTTGACTGGTCGGCCATGTACACCCAGGTCATTGCTGCTGCCGCAACGACCATGACTGCCGCCGCGATCAGGAAGGATCTTCTGCCCCAAAATGATTTATTTCCTCTCTTTTTCATACGATCACCATCCATTTCTTTTTATGGTAATAGTATGAACCGGTTCTTTTGCTTTTATTCAGTTGTCCGTGTCTGCTGCGGCATTTATGTAATCCTCATAATGATCGATCGAGACACCGGTATAATATTTTTTCAAAATCTCTTCGTAGGATGCGCCCTCTTCTGCCATCGCATTCGCGCCATACTGGCTTAAGCCGACACCAGAACCGATCCCCTTTGTCACGATACGGATCTGCCCTTCTACTTCCTTGATCGTAAAACACGCCGACTGTAAGCCTGCCGCCACCCGGAATTCCTCTCCGGTCACTGTCACCTCGCCAAGACGCATCGTATTGACATAGCCGCTTTCGTCCCGCTCCTTCACCTCGATCTGATCCATCAGGGTATCGGCTGTAAGATCCGCATCCGGATATGCTTCCATACAAGTCTTAGCAAACTTCTCCTTTTCTAAGAATTCCACCCGCAAAAAATCCTCTGATTCAATATCCTGCTTCGATTCTACCCGTTGCAGGCAGGCAGCACCCTTTTTTCCAAACGCATCTGCGGCATTTCTGGTGGCCCCGGCACTGACTGCAAAGTAGTCTGCCTCGATCAGTTTTTTATCTTTTACTAAAACCTCTCCGGCTGTTTCCTGCACACAGGATGCCAGATATTCGTAGCATTTTGTAAAGGACTGCTCCTTAAAAAGCTTCATCATCTCACTGGTGTGAAGTCCCTGTGGCGGTTCGCTCCCGGCAAGCTTCGCCGCCACCAGATTCGTTCTCGCGATGACTGCCTGTGCCTTGATGGCTTCCTTATTACTACTGATGGCGATCTCCCGCGCCAATATTGCAACCAGCTCGCCTTCAATATCCTCATTTACTTCTTTTTCAGAAAAGTCCTTGTCGGTTGCCCCTTCAAAAAGAGCTTCTCCGGTCTTTTTTTTATTCTGAAAATCTTCCTGATGAAACAGCATGGTGACCACGACCGGAAGCAGGATCATCACTGCCGCAATATACAAAAAAGTCTTTATTTTTTTCTTCATGCTCCTGTCCACTCCTGTAACAGTATATGCAGTGGGAAAAAATAAAGACTTTTTTATACGCAAAAAGTGTGATGTCTGTGTTACACTTCCCTCTTCTTATGCGTGCAGCTTCTTATATATGATATTGCTTAATTCTGCAAACTGCTCCAGTGACAGTTTTTCTCCGCGGACATTGACCGGTTCGCCTAATTCTTCGATGCTCTGCTGGATGACTTCTTTGCTGAGGTGGATCTCGGGTGAGTTGTTCAGTCCGTTTGCCAGTGTCTTACGTCTCTGGTTGAAGGATGCACGGATCAGCCGGAACATCAGCTTTTCATCCGTTACTTCTACCGGTACCTGCTCATGTCTTGTCAGACGGATCACTGCGCTTCCGACATTCGGTCTTGGCATAAAGCAGTTTGGCGGTACATTTGCAACGATCTCCGGCTTCGCATAATACTGCACTGCCAGTGACAACGCGCCATATTCCTTCGTCCCCGGTCCGACCTGCATACGGTCTGCCACTTCTTTTTGCACCATGATCGTGATACTGTCAATCGGTACATGGCTTTCAAAAAGTCCCATGATGATCGGGGTTGTTATATAATATGGAAGATTTGCAACGACCTTGATCGGTCTGCCGCCATTCTTTTCCTCGGCTAGTGCCTTAATATCTAACTTTAAAATATCCTGATTGATCACCGTTACGTTATCATAGGCTGACAGCGTATCCTCTAAGATCGGGATCAGATTCGTGTCGATCTCCACTGCTGTCACTTCGCGCGCCGCCTCACAGAGATACTGTGTCATCGTACCGATACCCGGCCCGATCTCTAAGACAAAGTCATCCTTTGTGACTCCTGCGGATTCAATGATCTTCTCTAATACATGGGTGTCGATCAGAAAGTTCTGACCGAATTTCTTTTGAAAATTAAATTTATACTTCTGTAATACAGCGATCGTATTTGCCGGTATTCCCAGTGTTGCCATATGTTCCTCCTGTTTTCCGAATATATGTTCGTTTTTCTCTTGCTTTTTGAGATGTCATGTGTTATATTTATTTCAGAACACTTGTTCGTGGTTTTTATTGTAACATCATCGATTTTGTGCATGTTTTTGCACATACAAAGTTTCGTAAGAAACTTCTTGATGAATTCGTTAGAATTTATTATATCATATGATCTGGATGTCAATCGATATTTTTTTATTCAACGAGCAAAATAACTATGATTTCTTTTGTAGCTGAGGAAGGAGTTTACTATGAATATCACAGAGAATCTTTCTTTAATGGAAAAACTTCATATCTTAACCGATGCTGCAAAGTACGATGTTGCCTGCACTTCCAGTGGTGTTGACCGAAAGGGGAATGGCATCGGCATGGGGAATTCCATTGCGCCGGGAATCTGCCATACTTTTTCCGCTGACGGGCGCTGTGTATCCCTGCTTAAGATCCTGTTTACGAATGAATGTATTTTCTCCTGCAGCTACTGCCAGAACAACTGTAACAATGATATTCCGCGTGCTTCCTTTACACCCGATGAAGTCTGTGAGCTGACTATGGAATTTTATCGCCGTAATTATATCGAGGGTCTTTTCTTAAGCTCCGGTATTCTCGTCAGCCCGACTTATACGATGGAACTGATCTACCAGACACTTTACAAACTGCGTAACGTGCATCATTTTAACGGATATATCCATGTGAAGGCGATTCCCGGTGCTGATCCACTGCTCATTGAGAAGACCGGATTCCTTGCTGACCGTATGAGTATTAACCTGGAGCTCCCGACTTCCGACAGTCTCAGACAACTTGCTCCGAATAAGACCCGTCAGACGATCTTAAAGCCTATGCGTCTGATCCAGAATGGAATCACGGAGAATCAGAATGAACTGATGCTGTATCGGAATACACCACACTTTGTTCCTGCCGGACAAAGCACCCAGATGATCATTGGTGCAACTCCGGAAAATGACTATCAGGTTATGAAGGTTGCCGAAGGGCTTTATCAGAACTTCCAGCTAAAGCGTGTCTTCTACTCCGCCTTTGTCAATGTCACTGAGAGCGATACGCTTCCCATGCTGCCCGGCGGCCCGCCTCTTCTTCGGGAACACCGCCTTTATCAGGCAGACTGGCTGCTACGATATTACCATTTTCAAGTAGATGAACTGCTCTCTGAGGATCGCCCGGACTTTAACATCTACTTAGATCCAAAATGTGACTGGGCACTTCGTCATCTGGAACTTTTCCCGGTTGAGATCAACCGTGCAGACTACCACACACTCCTTCGCGTACCGGGAATCGGCGCAAAATCTGCCGGCCGGATTGTGAAGGCCAGACGAAGCGGACGGCTTACTTTTTCCGACCTGAAGAAGATCGGAGTTGTATTAAAGCGCGCACTCTATTTTATCACCTGCTCTGGGCAGATGATGTATCACACACGTATGGATGAGGACTATATCTGTCAGAATCTGATGCGCGATAAGACACAGGTCCCGGCAGAGGTGCGCAATGCCGGTTACAGACAGCTTTCTCTGTTTGATGATGATATTCTGACACAGGCGGGGATTTCTATGAATACCTGCGAAGCACTTCTGACCGGATAAGCCAGAAGCAGAATGGAGGATTTATGTATACTTTTCTCTGTGAGAATTCGATCGATGGTATTTTCACCGGTATCTATGATGCCTGGGCAAGCAGATACGGACATAAGAATATCCGGCTTCACACCGGAGAAGTAACGGACTATGAACTTTTTCAGGAATATATCCCGGTTACTCCTGACACCGGAAAAAGCACAAAGGTCGCTGACACGATCCGGCGAAGACTCGGGGAAGAAGTCTATCTGACGCTATGTCAGGCGATTCTTGCCAATGAACTGCATACACACAAAAAAGGGCTTGATAAGGCGGACTGCATTTACCGTGCTCTCCTGCTTGGCTTTTCCTTGCCGGATGGCTCAAAGGTACTCGATGCACTGAACCTTCCATATATCCACCGGATCTTCGAATTAAGCCGGGCTACAAGTATGGAAGCGCATCATCTGCTCGGATTCCTGCGGTTTTCAGAACTGACAAACGGTGTTCTGTTTGCCACGATCCACCCGAAGAATTATGTACTTCCGCTCCTTGCAGAGCATTTTACCGATCGTCTGCCACAAGAGAACTTTCTGATCTATGATGAGAACCGCAGGCTTGCCGTACTTCATCGTGCCGGCAGCAACTATCTGATCGCAGATGCTTCCTCCCTTAATGAAGACATGAAAAAACGGTACTCCAGCAATGAACTGGAATACCGTAAGCTATGGTGCTGCTTTTTTGATAGTATCGCCATCGAAGCCAGATGCAATCCTGCCTTACAAAGCCAGAATATTCCTCTCCGCTTCTGGAAGGATACGGTTGAACTAAGCCCAGATGCTGCCCCTAGGCATGAACCTTGGAAAACAACTTCTTAGCATTCTCCCATGTAACATCCATGACTTCCTGTTCGGATATTCCCTTCAGTTCTGCGATCGCAGCTACTACATAAGGGATATTTGTGGAATCATTCCGTGTTCCTCGATGTGGTTCCGGTGCCATATATGGGCAGTCCGTTTCTAAGAGAATCGACGTAAGCGGTATGCGTTTTACGGTTTCCTTTAACTTTTTGGCATTTTTAAAGGTTACAACACCGCCTACTCCGATATAGTATCCCATTTTTAAGAATTCTTCTGCCATCTCCGGTGAATAGGAATAGCAGTGGATCACACCCGGGATCTCCTCTGCGTGTATCTCCTTCATCAGCTTCATAGTATCTTCTGCGGCATCTCTGGAATGGATAATGACCGGAAGCTTTGTTTCCCTCGCAAGCTGCATCTGGTGTAGGAACCAGTACCTCTGTTTCTCCTGCACTTCCGGTTCTTTATCCCAGTAGTAATCCAGCCCGATCTCTCCGATCGCAACTGTTTTCTCCCACTTCGTCTGTGAACGGAGCCATTCATAGGTCTCATCGTTTAAGCCTTCGATGTCACTTGGATGCACTCCGACTGCTGCATATACGTGTTCATATTTTTCTGCTAAAAGCAGACTTGTCTTACTCGTCTCTATCGAAGAACCGACATTGATCACCCTGCCGATTCCACGAGAAGGCAGGGATGCAACGAGTGCATCCCTGTCTTCTGCAAATCTGTCATCATCATAGTGGGCATGTGTTTCAAATATCATACGTTTCCCTTACCTTCTTGCAATTCACAGGAATGTTTTCATCAAACATTCCCGGATTGTATACCGTCGTGTCCAAGCACTTCCTCAATTAGCAGATCTCTGCTCCGGATGGCATCTTCTTCTCCGGTGTCATCAGTGCAAGTTCTCCGTTTTCATCCTCTGCACATAAGAGCATTCCCTCGGATAATACACCTGCTAACTTGGCCGGCTTTAAGTTTACAAGAACCATAACCTTTTTACCAACCATTTCTTCTGCTGTGTAATGTTTCTTAATACCGGATACGATCTGTTTTACCTGACTTCCGATCTTTACCTGTGAGCAGAGCAGCTTCTTGGACTTTGGTACTTCCTCACATTTAATGATCTCGCCTACCTGAAACTGCATTTTCATAAAGTCATCGTATTCGATTTCCGGCTTTGCCTCAATATCGATCACCGGTTCATCGGATGCCGGAGCTTCCTCTTCTACCGGTGGATGAAGTTCATTGACCTTTTTCATAACTTCCTCAATATCAAGTCTTGCAAATAAGATCTCCGGTGCATCTGTTACCTTTGTTCCACTTACATAATGGCCGAAGGTGAACAGCTCATCATATGCAACTTCTTTTGCATTTAACTGCGCAAGGATCTTCTCTGCTGTCTCCGGCATAAAGCTGTGAAGCAGGGTTGCTCCGATGCTGATACTCTCTACCAGATTGTATAATACAGTTGCAAGTCTTGGCTTGGTTGCCTCATCCTTTGCTAATACCCAAGGGGTTGTCTCATCAATATATTTGTTGCAGCGTTTGAACAGGTTAAAGATCTCTGTCATGGCATCTGCTACACGAAGATCTGTCATCTTCGCCTCTACCTTTGCAACGGTTCCGGTTACTACTGCCTTTAAGTCTGCATCTACGTCTTCGCTTACACCCTTATCTTCTACCACACCATCAAAATACTTATTGCTCATGGAGATGGTACGGTTTACTAAGTTACCTAAGGTATTTGCAAGATCAGAGTTCAGACGCTCTACCAAAAGCTCCCAGGAGATTACGCCATCATTCTCAAACGGCATCTCATGCAGTACAAAGTAACGGACTGCATCTACACCAAAGAAATCTACCAATTCATCTGCATACAGTACATTTCCCTTTGACTTACTCATCTTGCCATCACCCTGTAACAGCCATGGATGTCCAAATACCTGCTTTGGCAGTGGAAGATCTAATGCCATAAGGAAGATTGGCCAGTAAATTGTATGGAAACGGATAATATCTTTTCCGATCAGATGTAAGTCTGCTGGCCAGTTCTTTTTAAATAAATCAGATGAATTGCCGTCTGCATCGTATCCGATCTTCGTGATGTAGTTGGTTAATGCATCCAGCCATACATATACAACATGCTTCGGGTCAAAATCTACCGGAATTCCCCAGCTAAAGGAGGTTCTTGATACACAAAGATCCTGTAATCCCGGAAGCAGGAAGTTGTTCATCATCTCATTTTTACGTGATACCGGCTGAATGAACTCCGGATGTGTATTGATATGCTCGATCAGACGATCTGCATATTTACTCATTTTGAAGAAGTATGCTTCTTCCTTGGCAGGCTGTACCTCACGGCCACAGTCCGGGCACTTTCCGTCTACCAGCTGTGACTCTGTCCAGAAAGATTCACATGGTGTACAGTATAAGCCTTCGTAAGATCCCTTATAGATATCGCCCTTGTCATAGAGCTTTTTAAAGATCTTCTGCACCTGTTTTTCGTGATCCTCATCGGTTGTACGGATAAAGTTATCATAGGATGTATTCATCAGATCCCAGATCTTCTTTACTTCTCCGGACACTTCATCGACATATTCCTTCGGGGTAACGCCCTTTTCCTCTGCCTTTAACTCGATCTTCTGTCCATGCTCATCGGTTCCGGTCTGGAAGTATACATCGTATCCCTCCTGACGCTTGTATCTTGCGATTGCATCTGCTAATACGATCTCATAGGTATTACCGATATGTGGCTTACCGGAGGTATATGCGATCGCTGTTGTCATGTAGAACTTTCCTTTATTTGCCATTTTCGTTTCCTCTCTTTCTGTATTTTGCAGATTTAAATATCAAATGGATTAGACTTTGTATTACTTGTCATATTGCATAAAAACTTTGCATCTGCTCCAAATTCCGAATCTAACATTTTCTAAATGTTCTGCCAACATAATTTTTATTCCCGCAACCGCAAAAGACGTGGCGTCCATGCCCCGTTTTTTGCTTGCATCAACAT
>OBLI01002107.1_pt1 | contig 17653 bp, 17 predicted proteins | sample 1519701 | NCBI WGS metagenome assembly OBLI01 (sample SAMEA3663005, study PRJEB22513) | pig gut metagenome | biome: pig gut; feature: pig-associated habitat; material: faeces | place: France | collected 2012 | reverse complement strand
GGACATGCATCTGCGGTGATCGATATTGATTGTAAGGCAGAAACCTGTGTATACAATGAAAACTGTAAATGCACTGCAGGTAAAGTGGGAATTGTGGGTGCCAGTGCCTGCGAACCGGAAGAAACAGAGTGTGCAAGCTACCGAAAAGGATAAAGTGAAAAATAGTCATGAAAAGTAATTATAAAAGAAATTTATTATAGTATTATTTTTTTTTTACATCAACCTTATTGACAAGATTTTTGATAATTAACAAACACTTTTTTTAAATAAAAAAACAATTTTTCATTATTCTAACAGACTATGTTCGATGATGTAATTCTTAAAAGTTTGTGCAGCAGGTGAGATGTATTTATCTTTCAAAAAGGCCAGATAGAAATTTCTCTGCCAGTTTGGACTGTTGATTTCTAATTTTTTTACATCCATAGTTTCTAAAATTGGCATATCCGGGACAACTGCGATGCCAAAGCCTTTGGCAACAAAGCCGGCAATTACCTGGTCTTCTTTGATTTCATAGACAACTTCTGGATATCCGCCTGCAACCTCAAATAATTCATCGATGATGGGTCTTAGACCACTTCGTTTGGAAAAGATGATCTGTGGATATTGCAAAGTTTCTGTCAAAGTGATGGAATTGCGAATGGCCAGTGGATGATTGATTGGCACTATAAGTACCAGCTTTTGCTGTGCCACTGGAATAAATTCGATGGAAGGTTCTTTTGGCATCTTGGAACAAAGAACCAGATCATATTTCTTGTTCTTCAGCCCGTTTAATAAATCTTCAGTAACCCCGGTATTTAAATTAAAATTCACATTGCGATCAGCATATTCCTTCTGATAACCGCTGATAAAACCAGGAACAACGTCTGTGCCCAGGGTCCTTAGAAAGCCAAGGTCAATGGTGCCTTCACCGATTCCTGCGGATTTTAAAGTTTTGATGCCGGCTTCTAAAATTTCCATTGATTTCTCTACATCTGCAAGAAACAACCGGCCATATTTCGTTAAGACAATGTTTCGTCCTTCTTTTTCAAATAGGTTCACTCCTAATTCCTGCTCCAGAGAAGAAATTGCATGGCTTAAACTTGGCTGTGTGATAGAAAGCTCAGCAGCAGCCTTAGTATAATGTTCCCAATGTGCTAATGTAACGAAATATCGTAAGTGATATAGATTCATCCTTACTCCTCCTAATTATAATGTTTGTTGTGATAAAAATCCCAGATGGGCATGATTTATTTAGATTTAGTATACCATAATTCATTCACAAAATCTATCAATTCCGCCTGTATTATCAATTTGTTATTGTGAAAAAATTGTCTTATAATATGACTGTAAAGTGAAGTGTGACCGGAAAGTGTAAAAGAGAGAAACTTAACGGCAAATTGAAAGGAGTTTTTATTATGTCAAAACAGTACCCAATTACAGTTAGTTCTTGGACATTAGGAGATCAGTGCAAATTTGAAGATCGTGTAATTGCTGCAAAAGAAGCAGGATACGATGGAATCGGACTTCGTGCAGAAACATATGTAGATGCATTGAATGAAGGATTATTCGACGAAGATATTTTAGCAATCTTAGACAAACATGATATGAAAGTAACAGAAGTTGAATATATCGTTCAGTGGGCAGAAGACAATCGTTCTTATGAGCAGAAATACAAAGAACAGATGTGTTTCCATATGTGTGAATTATTCAATGTAAAACAGATTAACTGTGGCTTAATGGAAAACTATTCAGTAGAACATACTGCACAGAAATTAAAAGAATTATGCCACAGAGCTGGTAAATACATCATCGGTGTTGAACCAATGCCATACAGCGGTATTCCTGATGTAGCAAAAGGATGGGCTGTTGTGGAAGCAAGTGGATGCGACAACGCTATGTTGATCTTAGACACATGGCACTGGATGAAAGCTCATCAGCCAATCGATCTTTCTGTATTAAAAGATGTACCAGCAGATAAAGTTGTTTCTATTCAGATTAATGATGTTTGGGAACGTGATTATGCAAAATCTATCTTAAGAGATGAATCTATGCATGATCGTTTAGCTCCAGCTGCAGTTCCTGGACCAGGTCTTGGATGCACAGCAGAATGGTTAAAGATGATCAAAGCAAAAGGAATCAAACCAAACGCAGTTGGTGTTGAAGTTATCAGCGATGCTATCTTAGCAAAAGGTATCAAAGAAGCGGCAAAAGAAACTTTCGATGGCGCAAAAGCTGCTTTAGCAGAAGCTTGGCCAGAAGTATTAGAAGATTAATCTTTTGATATGAAAGCAATCAATTTATAAAATCAAAATACTCTATACATCACTCTTCTTATTTGTATATGGAGAGCAAAACACATTATAAAACACGAAAACAAGAAAAAAGAGAAAACCTACCCTAAAAGCCCAATTAATATTAAAAGAAAAGGAAGTGTATCTAGTGAAATTTAATGCGATGTTTCAACCGATTCAGATCGGACCTATGACTGTAAAAAACCGTTTTGTAGTACCACCAATGGGAAATAACTTTGCAAATACTGATGGTACAATGAGCGATCAGTCAGTAGCATATTATGCAACAAGAGCAAAGGGACAGTTTGGTTTAATTACGATTGAAGCAACTGTAGTTCATAAAGGAGCAAAAGGTGGTCCTCGTAAACCATGTTTATACGATGATTCTACCATTGACAGCTTTAAAAAAGTAATCGATGCATGTCATGCAGAAGGGGCAAAAGTCTCTATCCAGTTACAAAATGCAGGACCAGAAGGAAATGCAAAGAATGCAGGAGCACCAATTAAGGCTGCTACCTCTATTCAGTCTGCAGACGGAAGAGATATTCCAAAAGAGGTTACAACCGAAGAAGTATATGAATTGATCAAAGGATATGGATTAGCTGCTGAGCGTGCAGTAAAAGCAGGAGCAGATGCTGTCGAAATTCATATGGCTCATGGTTATTTAGTAAACTCTTTCTTGTCTCCTAGAACAAACAAACGTGTAGATGAATTTGGTGGTTCTTTTGAAAATAGAATGCGTTTTCCTCGTTTGATCGTAGAAGAGGTAAAAGCAAAAACAGAAGGAAAAGTTGCCGTATTAGCTCGTATCAACAGTCAGGAAGATATGTTTGGTGGTCTTGATAACCATGATATGGCTGCAATCGCTGCATATTTAGAAGACTGTGGAGTTGATGCACTTCACGTTTCTCGTGCAGTTCATATTAAAGATGAATATATGTGGGCACCTACAGGTATTCATGGTGGTTTCTCAGCTGAATTGGTAACAGAAATTAAGAATTCTGTATCTATTCCAGTGATTACTGTTGGTCGTTATACAGAACCACAGTTTGCTGAATTAATGGTAAGACAGGGAAGAACCGATCTGGTTGCTTTCGGACGTCAGTCTTTAGCAGATCCTGCAATGCCATTAAAAGCTCAGGAAGAGAGATTAGAGGACATGACACCTTGTATTGCTTGTTTACAGGGATGTGTTGCGAACATGTATGCTGGACAGCCAATTTGCTGTTTAACAAATCCGGTTTTAGGACGTGAAATCGATGGATGTCCAAAAGCGGAAAAATCTAAAAAAGTAATCGTAATCGGTGGCGGTCCAGCTGGTCTTTGTGCTGCTTTCACAGCCCAGAGAAGAGGACATGAAGTTACATTATATGAAAAAGAAGAAAAATTAGGTGGAAATATGCGCCTTGCTGCATATCCTCCAGGAAAAGGCGATATCACCAATATGATCAGAAGCTATGTTGTAAAATGTGAAAAAGCCGGAGTTACAATTAAGACTGGTGTAGAATGCACAACTGAGATGATCAAAGCAGAAAATCCAGATGCAGTTATTCTGGCAACAGGTTCTGAAACATTAGTATTGCCATTTATTAAAGGAATCCATAACCCAGATATCGTTTATGGTATCGACTGCTTAGAAGGTACTCGTCCGGTAGGACATAAAGTATTAGTTGTTGGTGGTGGTATGGTAGGTGCTGAAACAGCTGAATTCTTAGCTGAACAGGGCCATGAAGTATCTGTCATCGAAATGAGAGATGCAATCGGACCAGATGTAATCCATGAACATCGTGTATTCTTAATGGAAGCATTTGAAGAATACAAGATTGGCCAGATTACAAGTGCTGCTGTAACAGAAATCTTCTCTGATGGAGTAAACTACAAGAATGCAGCAGATAAATCTGATGAAACAATTTATGAAGCAAGAGGCTTTGACACAGTTGTTCTTTCTATGGGATTTGTTTCTCGTTATTCTAAGCGTGATGCTGATGGCAACATCATCTACACATTTGCAGATGAATTAAAAGAAATCGTACCAGAAGTACACGTTGTTGGTGATGCAGTAAGAGCTCGTAGAGCATTAGATGCTACAAAAGAAGCATACGATGTAGCGCTTAAATTATAATATTTCAGAGGATTGTCCCTCATCTTAAGAAAAAACAAAAATATAAAACATCTAATTAATATATCGGATGCCCTAAACGGGCATCCGGTTTAGGAGGAAAGAAAATGGAAAAAAGAATTAATGGACATACAGGTCTTCTAGCACTTTTTGGAACACCAGTTGGACATTCAGGATCTCCTGCAATGTATAACTTTTGCTTCCAACATGATGGATTAGATTTAGCATATATGGCATTTGATGTTAATATTCCAGATATGGAACAGACATTAAGCACTGTTAAATTGTGGAACTTAAGAGGTGGTAACTTTACAATGCCTTGTAAAAATATTGCTTCTGAATTAATGGATGAATTATCTCCAGCATCTAAAATCATCGGAGCTTGTAACGTGTTTGTAAATAAAGATGGAAAATTATACGGCGATGTGACAGATGGTGCCGGATTTATTAAAAACTTAAGCGTTAATGGCGTTGAAGTAAAAGGAAAGAAGATGGTAGTTCTCGGAGCTGGTGGAGCTGCTACAGCAATTCAGGTTCAGGCGGCATTAGATGGAGCTGCTGAAGTGGCAATCTTCAACAGAGATGATGAATTCTTTGAAAGAGCAGAAGGAACAAAAGCAAAATTAGAAAAAGAATGTCCAGACGTAAAAGTAACTGTGACAAAATTAGAAGAAGCTGACAAGCTGGCAGAAGCAGTAAAAGCATGTGATATTCTTGTGAATGCAACATCCGTAGGAATGAAACCTCAGGATGGAATTTCTTTAATTGATACAGCGTTATTAAGAGAAGATTTAGTAGTTGCAGATACTGTTTACAATCCAGAAAAAACTCAGCTGATCTTAGATGCAGAAGCTGCTGGATGTGCAAAGGCAATCGGTGGAAAAGGTATGTTATTATGGCAGGGTGCTTTAAACTATCAGTTATTCACAGGAAAAGAAATGCCAGTAGAAGAATACCAGAAATTCCAGGCTGAACAGGCTAAATAATAAAATTTTTATAAAATTTCTTAAAAAATATTGAAAAAATTATAAAACAATGATAAAATACACATGAGTGTTGAGCATTTGGCACTCATGTAGTTATGAAAAGATAAGTTAAGAAATTAACGTAGCTTGTTTTATTTCAAAAACTACAATGTGTGTGTGTACTTTTTGAAAAAACATTAATTAAGAAGAAAGTGAAAGGAAAAACGAAAATTATGAAAGCTAAAAAGTATTTCTTGTCCATGGTAACTGTATACATGGCATATTTAACTCATGGTATGCAGGCGCTGATTTTTTCTCAGAACCAGGTAAACTTTGCGATTAAGTGGGGATTTGATATGTCTGATCCAAATTCTGCAGCATATGCAGCAGGTGCAGCAGCTGTTTCTACAGCAATTGCTTGGACAGGTCTTGGTAAATTCTTATCTGTTTGGATTGGCGGAGAAATCTCTGACCGTGTAGGACGTAAAAAATTAATGATTGGTGGAGCAGCTCTTTATATTGTTTGCTTTGCCACTATGTTAACAACAACAAATGCAACAATTGCAGCATTTGCAGGTTTAATGGCAGGTGTAGCTACATCTGGTTTCTGGGATGCATCTGGATACCCAGCTGTTCAGGAAGCTTATCCAGCAGCTCCAGGTACTGCATTGATCATGATCAAGTTCTTCGTTGCATTATCTAGTATCTTCTATCCAATTATCGCAGTTAAGACTGCAGCAGCAGGAAACTGGAAATTCAACATTGTACTTCCATTAGTATTATCTTGTGTAGTACTTGTATTAGCCGTACTTGCTCCATTCGTATATGATGATGAAAAGAAAGCTGGTGCTGGTAAAGGCGCTGATGCTAATGAAATTCAGGCTGAAATCGAAGCAGGAAAAGCAAGACAGCTTGTTGCTCCAGGCGCATTTACAAAATTAATTACATATTTCTATGCATTCTTAGTAATGGCAGTTATGTATGGTGCTCAGCAGTATACAAAAGCGTTTGGATTGGCATATTGTGGTTTAAGTGAAATTCAGGCAGCTAGTATGACTACTATGTATCAGGTAGGTTCTATTGTAGCCGTAGCATTCTGGGCTATAATGATGAGTAAATTAAAATGGCATCCATTAAAAGTGTTGATTGTTGACTCTGTTATGACTGTTGTTGCATTATTAGGTGTATTATTTATTCACCAGATTGCCATCGTATACGCAGCAATCCTCTTATTAGGATTTGGTTGTGCAGGTGGTGCTCTTCAGACAGGTCTTTCTGTTGTACAGGAATTTGTTCCTGGACCAAAAGGACGTAATACAGGTATCTACTATACATTCATGGGTGCTGCTTCTTACACAATGCCAGTTATCGTTGGTAAGTTAACAGTTATTTCTGGCGAAAGTGCTGCTGTATATACATTAATGATCTTAATGTGTGTATTAGCTGCTGTTCAGGCTGTAGCTACAGTATACTTAATTTTTAGATACAAAAAAGTATTTGGTGAAAACCCATTAGCACAATAAAGAATTTTGTAATATTCTTAACTTATTTCACACAAAAGGTTGATAAGACTCTTCTGTAAGCTTGCTTACAGGAGGGTCTTTTTCTTTAATCCCATAGTTCTGATTATTTAAGATGCTTCATAGTAGACTTTGAAGTAGAGTTTTGGTATACTAAACCGTGTTTAGAATTCTGTAGCAAGGTTAAGAATAAGACAGATTTGGAGGAAAAGAATGGAAGATATCTTAAGAGTAGGCGTGATTACCACGACCCATGGCATTCGTGGAGAGGTAAAGGTATTCCCAACGACAGACAATCCGAAACGATTTAAAAAATTAAAGATGGTATTACTGGATACAGGGAAGGAACGACGCAAGATGGAAGTGGAATCCTGTCGTTTTCAAAAGAATCTGGTAATCTTGAAATTTAAGGGGATTGATAATATTAACGATGTTGAACAATATAAGAAGTGTGATTTGTACGTTTCGAGAAAAAATGCAGTGAAACTAGCTCCAAATGAAAACTTTATCGTGGATCTTATCGGCCTTCAGGTGGTTTTGGAGGATGGAACACCATTTGGTACATTGACGGATGTTATGCAAACCGGAGCCAATGATGTATATGTGGTAACCACAGAAGAAGGAAAGGAAGTGCTTCTTCCGGCTATTCCACAGTGTATTCTGGATGTGAATCTGGATACAGAGATGGTGACAGTACATTTGATGAAAGGATTAGTGGATTAAGATGGAATTTCATGTATGTACGCTATTTCCAGAGATGATTGAACAGGGATGTCAGACGAGTATTCTTGGAAGAGCCATGGATAAGGGATTAATTTCCATTGATACAACCAACATCAGGGACTTTTCTACCAATAAGCATATGAAGGTAGATGACTATCCCTATGGTGGTGGGGCTGGTATGGTCATGCAGGCAGAGCCGGTCTATGCAGCTTGTGAAAGTGCAAAGCAGAAGATGGGAGGACAGGCAAGAGTTATTTATCTAACTCCGCAGGGACGAGTGTTTGATCAGAAAATGGCAGAAGAATTTGCCCGTGAGGATCATCTGGTATTTCTTTGTGGACATTATGAAGGAATTGACGAGAGGGTGTTGGAAGAGGTAGTGACGGATTTTGTATCTATCGGCGATTACGTTCTGACAGGCGGAGAGCTTCCAGCCATGGTGATGATCGATGCCATAGCAAGGCTGGTGCCGGGAGTGCTGAATAACGATGTTTCTGCGGATATCGAATCGTTTCATGATGATCTTTTGGAATACCCACAGTATACAAGACCTGCGGTATGGCACGACAAAGAGGTGCCACAGGTATTATTGTCTGGACATCATGCCAGAATTGAAGAATGGAGATATGAGAAATCTGTAGAACGGACGGCAAAGTGGCGTCCGGATCTTTTAGAAAAACATAAGAAAAATACTTGCATCCAATAATTTTCTATGCTATTATATGATAGTTGTGATGAATAGGATGGTCCTCTGTTACGAAAAGGTACGTATTAAGAACATCTAAGATTTTTAAGGAGGAACACAATGAACGATATTATTAAAAAGATTGAAGATGCTCAGTTAAAAGACAAAGTAGATGAATTCAGAGTAGGAGATACTGTAAAAGTTCACGCAAAAGTTAAAGAAGGAAACCGTGAAAGAATTCAGATTTTTGAAGGAACTGTAATCAAAAGACAGAACGGTGGAGCTCGTGAAACATTTACAGTTAGAAAAACTTCTAACGGAGTAGGTGTTGAAAAGACATGGCCTTTACATTCTCCAATCGTTGACAAGATTGACGTAGTAAGAAGAGGTAAAGTAAGAAGAGCAAAATTATATTACTTACGTGACCGTGTAGGTAAGAAAGCAAAAGTAAAAGAATTAGTAAAATAATCATTGAACTTTTCAGGGGACGAGTGAAAGCTTGTCCCTATTTTTCAATTTACACATAGCATTCTTGAACAAGAGAAGGAGAGTGGGTTTCATGCAATCATATTACACAAGCACGTATTTATCCCGTAAAAGAAAGCGCCAATTGAAAGAAAAGATCATTTTTTATGTGGTGGGTATTCTGATCGCAATTTTAGCGGCCTTTTTGTTAGTTCGATTTTGCTTTTTTGGAATAACCATGCGGGGAGATTCTATGAAGCCCAATGTATCAGATGGGCAATTTTGTATTGCCGGTCGTTATACGATTGGATCTCCAAAACGGGGTGACATTGTAGTATTCCAAAAGGGAGAAGAAGGAAGTTCCTACTATATTAAAAGAGTGATTGCAGTTCCGGGAGACTCTGTATGGATTACAGATGGAAAGATTTTGGTAAATGGAAAGGAAATAGAACAAAAGGGCAGTGAAAAGATTCTTTCTGGCGGTCTTGCCAGTAAAAAGATAAAGCTTGGAAAAGAACAGTATTTTGTTTTAGGAGACAATTATAATAACAGTGAGGATTCCAGAGTAGCAAGCATAGGAAACGTAAAACGGGATCGTATCATCGGCAAAGTGATCTTGAAGCTCTGGTAGGAACAGGAGGAAAATATGCATTTTCAATGGTATCCGGGTCATATGACCAAGGCGAAACGAATGATGCAAGAGAATATAAAGTTGATCGATATTGTGGTGGAATTGGTGGATGCAAGAGTTCCACTGAGCAGTAAAAATCCGGATATTGATGAGCTGGCAAAAAATAAGTTTCGTTTGATTTTGTTAAATAAAACAGACCTGGCAGATAAAGACGCGACTGAGAAATGGGCAGAATATTTTAGAGGCCAGGGATTTGCAGTGGCAAAGGTAAACTCCCAAAGAGGAACTGGTGTAAAAGCCATTAATGGGCTTATCCAGGAAGCCTGTAAGGAAAAAATTGAAAGGGATCGAAAACGAGGAATTAAGAATCGCCCGATCCGTGCGATGATCGTGGGTATTCCAAATGTAGGAAAGTCTACGTTTATCAACAGCTTTGCAGGAAAAGCCTGTACAAAGACGGGAAATAAGCCTGGGGTTACAAAAGGAAAGCAATGGATTAAGCTGAATAAGAATGTGGAGCTTTTGGATACACCCGGAATTTTGTGGCCGAAGTTTGAAGATCAGGCAGTGGGGCTTCGCCTGGCGTTGATTGGCTCTATTAAGGATGAAATCGTTAATCGATCCGAAATGGCTATTGCACTCATTGACTTTTTAAAGACATCTTATCCGGGAATGTTGGCTAAGAGATATGAAGTGAAGGAAGAGATGGATAGAGTAACAATTCTGGAGCAGATTGCAGAAAACCGCAATTGCCTTGCAAAAGGCGGTGCCTTTGATTTGGAAAAGGCAGCGATATTATTGTTAGATGAATTTAGAAGTGGTAAAATAGGATATATCACTTTAGAATTTCCAGAAAATGAAAAAGATTCTTAGTGGTTTGCTAAGAATCTTTTTTTCGGAGAACATTTCTTAAGCTGACAGGCAGGGAGAAGAAAGCGATGAAAATAAATGAGATAAAAGAAGTATTGAATCAGGCATTTACTCAGGGTGAATATGAAAAAGCGGACGTGTTTCGACAGGATGAAAGAAGCGGGGTAAAGAAGGCGCTAGAGGCCTTTGATAAGAAGATAGAAAAGCTTCGGAAGGAAAAAGAACGGGTGAAAGCCATGCGTGCTTACGAGGAAGAGTACCATATGTGTCAGTACATATGTGGAATCGATGAAGTAGGACGTGGACCACTTGCCGGACCGGTGGTGGCGGCTGCGGTAATTCTTCCTAAGGATTGTGAGATTCTTTATATCAACGATTCCAAAAAGCTAAGCGAGAAAAAGAGGGAAGAATTATTCCTTGAAATACAGCAAAAGGCCATTGCTATTGGAGTTGGTATGGCATCGGTAGAGGTGATCGATGAAAAGAATATACTGAATGCTACCTATGACGCCATGAGAGATGCTATCAAAAAGCTATCTGTGCGTCCAGATGTGTTGCTCAATGATGCAGTGAGAATTCCTGAGGTAGATATTCCACAAGTTCCCATTATTAAGGGGGACGCCAAGAGTATGTCTATTGCGGCTGCCAGTATTGTTGCCAAGGTGACCAGAGATCATATGATGGAAGAATTTGATCAGATTTATCCGGGATATGATTTTGCAGGTAATAAGGGATATGGAACTCAAAAGCACATCGAAGGAATACAGACGATTGGATTATGTCCAATCCACAGGCGTACATTCGTAAAAAACTTTTTATCTCAGTCAGAGAAGACTCCCACCTCTTTCGGTGGCGAGTAATAACAAATTCGTCTCAGTGAGAGACCAATCTCTGACTAAGATAAACGCTCCGCGGGGATGCGCACGGATTCGAATAGGAAAATGTTTGCTTCGCAAACCGAATCCGGCGCCAAATCTCCGCAAGCGTCGATTTGAAAGGATAGTGAAAGAGGGATGGGGAGGATGAATCGGCGGAAGCTGGGACAGGAATATGAAGAAGTTGTTGCACAGGTGCTTACCAAACATGGGTATCAGATCATCGAAAGAAATTTTAGAGGGAGAAGGGGCGAGATTGATCTGATCGCTATGGAAATGGGAATCCTGGTATTTATAGAAGTAAAATATCGGAGTAGCACCGCAGTGGGAATGCCGGAAGAGGCAGTAGATCAGAGAAAGCAGAAGACTATCTGCAGAATGGCGGATGAATATCGAAGAAGACATCCAGAATATGATAAATATCCGATTCGATTTGATGTAGCTGCTATTTTGGGAAATCGGCTGAAAGTATATAAAAATGCGTTTGAATATCAATGGAGTAAGAGATGAAATTAGAGTGGAAAAAGGCATCAAATGCGCAGTCTACCAGACTGCATGAAGTGGAAGGTGTTCCGTTTCTGACATTTCCAAAATTGGAAGAGGCAGGGGTGACCCATGGCTTTTCTACCCGATTGGGTGGTGTCAGTGAAGGCATCTTTGCCAGTATGAATTTAAGTTATAACCGTGGAGATGAAAAGGCTGCTGTAGATGAAAATTATCGTAGGATGGGGAAGGCTATTGGCTTTACTCCGGATCAGCTGGTATTTTCCAATCAGGTTCATGACACAAAAATAAAGATTGTAACCAAAGAGGATTGTGGAAAGGTTATGACCGGCATGGATGGGTTGATGACCGATGAGAAAGGCATATGTCTGGTTACCAGTTATGCGGACTGTGTACCGTTATTTTTTTATGATCCAATAAAAAGAGTGGTAGCCGTATCTCATTCCGGATGGAAGGGAACGGTAAATCGCATGGGGAAAAAGACAGTGGAGAAGATGGAAAGCGTCTATGGATCGAAAGCGGAGGATATCATTGCTGCAATCGGACCTTCCATTTGTCAGAAATGTTATGAAATTAGTGAGGATGTGGCGATTCAGTTTGCGGATGCCTTTCCCGAAGAATGGTATGATACATTTATGGTGGATAAGGGAAATGGAAAATATCAATTAGATTTATGGAAAGTCAATGAATATATCCTGTTGGATGCCGGAATCCTGAGAGAACATCTGGACATTACGGATCTTTGTACCTGCTGTAATCCAGAGCTTCTATTCTCTCATCGTGCCAGCAAAGGAAAGAGGGGAAATCTGGCTGGATTTATTCGGCTTTAGAACAAAAATGAAGGATTTATTGATGAGTTTTTCATCAATGCCTTTACTTTTTGGGTACAATATTGTAAAATCAAACGAAAGATTAGCATAATATGGGATGCTAAGATCAATGAAAATGAAAATGTTGAAGGAGAAATAAAGGAGATAAAATATGAGTAAACCAATGGTAGCAATTGTGGGACGTCCCAACGTTGGAAAGTCTACTCTGTTCAATGCACTTGCAGGGGAACAGATTTCAATTGTAAAAGATACTCCTGGTGTTACCCGTGACAGAATATTTGCAGATATCACATGGCTGGATAAAAGCTTTACGATGGTTGACACAGGAGGAATTGAACCGGAAAGTGATGATCTGATACTTTCCCGTATGAGGGAACAGGCAGAAATTGCTATTGCTACAGCAGATGTGATCATCTTTCTTGTGGATGTCCGTCAGGGATTAGTCGATGCAGATTTCCGCGTTGCAGATATGTTAAGAAGATCCAGAAAGCCCATTGTGCTTGTGGTAAATAAAGTAGATAACTTTGATAAGTTTATGCCGGATGTATATGAGTTCTATAACCTGGGACTTGGGGATCCAATTCCGGTATCCGGTGCATCCAGGCTGGGACTCGGTGATATGTTAGATGAAGTACTTAGTCACTGCAGGGAAGAGGATTTGATGGAAGAAGAGGATGATCGCCCGAAGATTGCCATTATCGGAAAGCCAAACAGTGGAAAATCATCCATTATCAATAAGATGTTGGGAGAAGAAAGAGTAATCGTTTCGAACATTGCAGGAACGACCAGAGATGCCATTGATACGGTAGTCTCTAAGAATGGCAAAGAATACGTATTTATCGATACAGCAGGTCTTAGAAGAAAGAGCAAGATCAAGGAAGAGATTGAACGATACAGCATTATCCGTACTGTAGCGGCAGTGGAACGATGCGATGTGGCAATGTTGGTTATCGATGCCGAAGAAGGGGTAACCGAGCAGGATGCAAAGATTGCAGGAATTGCCCACGAAAGAGGAAAAGGCGTGATCATTGCGGTTAACAAATGGGATCTGATAGAGAAAGATGATAAGACGATTTATAAATTTACAAATAAAGTCCGAGAAACTCTGGCGTATATGCCTTATGCAGAGCTGATTTTTATTTCTGCAAAGACAGGACAGAGATTTCCAAAGATTTTTGATCTCATCGATACCGTAGTGGAAAACTGTACATTAAGAATCCAGACAGGAGTCTTAAATGAAATTTTAGCAGAGGCAGTGGCTATGAAGCAGCCACCTTCTGATAAAGGAAAACGCTTGCGTTTATATTATATTACGCAGGTATCTGTAAAACCACCTACATTTGTGGTATTTATAAATGATAAAAAACTGATGCATTTTTCATATACAAGATATATTGAAAATCAGATTCGTCAGACATTTGGATTCAGGGGGACACCAATTCGCATTATTGCGAGGGAAAGGAAGGAAAAATGATAAAGTATGTCGTAATAGGCATGGTGATTGGGTATATTTTTGGATGTTGTCAGACCGGATATTTTGTTGGAAAGCTCAACCGTATTGATATTCGTGATTATGGAAGTGGTAATTCCGGCACCACTAATACGCTTCGTGTTTTAGGGAAAAAGGCAGCACTGTTCACGTTTCTTGGAGATGCGTTAAAAGGAGTGTTTACTGTGCTGATCGCACGATTTTGGCTATTGCCCCATGTGAGTGGAATCAATCCAGTGGCATTCTTATTGCTGGCAGGTTTTGGTACGGTTCTGGGCCATAATTTTCCGATCATCATGAAGTTTAAGGGTGGAAAAGGGATTGCAACAACAGGTGGAGTGTTCTTTGCTGTGGATCCTCGAATGGCGTTAATCTGCCTGGCTGTATTTATAGCAGTAACTGCTGCAAGCAGATATGTTTCTCTGGGTTCAATCTGCATGGTAACGGCACTTCCATTTATCTTATATTTTTTCTATGGATATCAACCAGTGGTACTGGCAGTAGGAATTATATATGCAGTTATGGCCATTTGGCAGCACCGTGCCAATATTGGGCGACTGATTCATGGAAATGAAAATAAATTGGGACAAAAGGTAAAGTGATAAGAGGAAAGGTATGGAACATATTACAGTTTTAGGTGCCGGAAGCTGGGGGACAGCTTTGAGTGTGGTTCTGGCACAAAATGGGCATCAGGTCATGTTATGGTCACATAGAGAAGAAGAAGCAAAGCGAATGCAGGAAGAAAGAGAACAGGCATCTAAGCTTCCAGGCGTGTTGCTGCCGGAAAATATTACAGTAACCGGTAATATGGAAGCGGCATTAAAAGGTAATGACGCGGTTATTTTGGCAGTTCCTTCGACAGCGATAAGGAGCACAGCGGCAAAACTTCGGGAGTATGTACCATCAGGTCAGATGATCGTCTGTGTGGCAAAGGGAATTGAGGATGAAACCTTTTTGACATTAACAGAAATCATAGAAGAGGAAATCCCGGGGGTAAGAGCCTGTGTGCTGTCAGGTCCGAGTCATGCAGAGGAAGTAGGAAGACAGATGCCAACAACCGTAGTTGCCGGAGCAAAGAAAAAAGAAGATGCGCTATATATCCAGGATATTTTCATGAACAGTTATTTTCGGGTATATACAAGCCCGGATGTGATTGGTATTGAAATGGGAGGAGCATTGAAGAATGTGATTGCGCTGGCAGCTGGAATTACAGATGGCCTGGGATATGGAGACAATTCGAAGGCTGCACTTATTACGAGAGGTATTTCTGAGCTGACCCGTCTGGGAACTGCTTTTGGGGGAAAAACGGAGACTTTCTCCGGCTTGACTGGTGTTGGTGATCTAATTGTAACATGTACTAGTATTCACAGTCGAAACCACAGAGCAGGGGAATTGATAGGTAAGGGTTATACTGCCAAAGAGGCTATGGATGAAGTGAAAATGGTTGTAGAAGGGGTAAATTCTGCCAAAGCGGCATTGAAGCTCGCAAGGAAGAAGGGCGTCAATGTGCCGATCATCGAGAAAATCAACGCAGTCTTATTTGAGGATAAGAAGGCAGAAGATGCAGTAAAAGAGCTGCTGATGAGAGATCGCAGAAAAGAATTTCAGACATTAAAATGGTAATCAGGAAGGAGAAAATGTCATCATGGCAAAAATCACAGAATATTCAAAGGAGCAGTTAGAACAGTTACAGAAGGAGTTGTTGGCACAATACGATGAGTATGTAAAATCAGGATTGAAGTTGGATATGTCCAGAGGAAAGCCGGCACCATCCCAGTTGGATCTGTCCAATGGAATGCTGGATGCATTGGAAGACTATACGACAGAAAATGGATTAGATGCAAGAAACTATGGAGTTTTAGATGGAATTCCAGAAATGAAAAAAATCTTTTCTGATGCTTTTGATATTCCGGCATCACAGATCATCGTAGGAGGGAATGCAAGTCTGAATCTGATGTTTGATGCAGTGATGCGCTTGATGGTATTTGGAACAGAAGGAAATACACCTTGGGGAAAATTAGATACTGTAAAGTTCTTATGTCCAAGTCCAGGATATGACAGACATTTTGGAATCTGTGAACGCCTTGGAATCGAAATGATCGTAGTGCCGATGACAGAATCAGGTCCGGATATGGATGTGATTGAAAGTCTGGTAGCAGAGGATGAAAGCATTAAAGGAATCTGGTGTGTGCCAAAGTATTCCAATCCTCAGGGAATCTGCTATAGCGATGAGACAGTAAAACGTCTGGCAGCCATGAAGACAGCGGCAAAGGATTTCCGTATTTTCTGGGATAATGCATATGGAGTACATCCGATTTTTGAAGACGTAAAGGTCTTAAATATTTTAGATGAGGCAAAAGCAGCAGGTAATCCAAACCGTCCACTTTATTTTGCATCCACTTCTAAGATTACTTTCCCTGGAGCTGGGGTAAGTTTTGTAGCAGCCAGTGAAGAAATGGTTGCTGAGATCAAAGGAGTGACCACTTATCAGACCATCGGATACGATAAACTCAATCAGCTTCGTCATGTAAGATTTTTTAAAGATGCGGAAGGATTAAAGGCTCATATGCAGAAGCTGGCAGATGCTATGAAGCCAAAATTCCAGATCGTACTGTCAACTTTGGAAAAAGAGCTGGAAGGAACCGGACTTCTTTCCTGGTCTAGTCCAAAAGGAGGATATTTTGTATCCGTAGATACACTGGAAGGCTGTGCGAAGGAGACCGTTCGTCTTGTAAAAGAAGCGGGTGTGGTTATGACAGGTGCTGGAGCAACTTATCCATATAAGAAGGATCCAAAGGATACCAATATCCGTATTGCACCAACTTATCCAAGCGTAGAAGAGTTGACAAAAGCAATGGAAATCTTCTGCGTCTGTGTAAAATTAGCAGGTGTACAAAAATTACTGGCAGAATAGAATAAATGAAGATCCCCTCTCATATACTATAACAGTATTATTGGAAGGGGATTTTTTATGGATACATTTCATGTATATAAAGACATCAGAGCGCGGACCAATGGAGAAATCTATATTGGAGTTGTGGGTCCTGTGAGAACTGGAAAAAGCACATTTATCAAACGTTTTATGGATCTTATGGTTCTTCCTAACATGGAAGATGAATATGAACGAAATCGGGCGAGAGATGAATTGCCCCAATCTTCTGCCGGGAAGACGATTATGACAACGGAACCCAAATTTGTTCCGAATGAAGCAATCGAAATTACCGTGGAAGATGATATTGTATTAAAAGTGAGGTTGATTGACTGTGTTGGATATATGGTGGAAGGCGCAGTGGGCCATCTGGAAGAAAACGAAGAGCGTCTGGTAAAGACCCCCTGGTTTGAATATGAGATTCCATTTACAAAGGCAGCAGCCATAGGCACAAAAAAGGTCATCGAAGAGCACTCTACGATTGGGATGGTGGTGACTACGGATGGATCCTTTGGAGAAATACCGAGAAGTCAGTATGAACCAGTGGAAGCACAGACCATAGCGGAATTGAAAGCCTTACATAAGCCATTTGTCGTAGTATTAAATACCAGTCGTCCATACAGCCTGGAGACAAAGGAAATGGCAGAGAAAATGCAGGAAAAATATCAATGCCCGGTATTACCGTTAAATTGTGAGCAGCTTCGGAAGGAAGATATCAGCGGATTGCTAAAAAGCATCTTAATGGAATTCCCAATTACCTCGATGGGATTTTATGTGC
>OBLI01002104.1_pt1 | contig 17664 bp, 19 predicted proteins | sample 1519701 | NCBI WGS metagenome assembly OBLI01 (sample SAMEA3663005, study PRJEB22513) | pig gut metagenome | biome: pig gut; feature: pig-associated habitat; material: faeces | place: France | collected 2012 | reverse complement strand
CTTTTTTATGTTAAATGAATTTTGTAGATTTTCGTTTATTGTTTTTTTTCTTAGGTGTTCATTAATCGAATCAGTTGCTTGAAATCATATCCCAGCATCAGAATCCCCATTCAGTTCCAACTTTTTCTTTTCCCCGAAGATGAAATCGCCTGAAGCCTAAATTGCCTTTTGTCTGTCCAAAGACAGTTTCACATTCAGTGGAACGCTTTTTCATGAGAGTTTTATATTCTTCACTGGAAAGAAGATCTTTTACTTTTGCTTTCTGTTCAAGCCAGTGCCCGTTTCTTTGAATCACTCTGCCATATTCAGATTTTGTACATAACTCTCTGAACGGACAGCCTTCGCAGTTTTCACACTGGTAAACTTCGTAAGTCTGTAAATATCCGGATTTATTTTTCTATTTCCTCGATTGAGTCTTTCAGCTTTTCACTGCGGAAGGTATTGATAGTTCTGAAGTCCGGTTTCTGGAATCCAGTGAGCCACATCACGTTTACATTCTCGCGGCACTGTTTTGCAATCTGTCTTGAAGAATATATTCCTGTCATGTAGCAGTAAATCATTACTTTCATGAGCATGACCGGATTGTATCTGCTTGCTCCGCCGTCAAAGGTCAGAAAATACGACTTGAAGTCGGAAGTCCTGTTGTGATAAAGTCCGCCCGATTTTGCACAAAAATATTTTTCAAAAAACTTCCGTGCGCCTTCCAAATCTTTTACATAAAGTGCAACGTGTTCAATTTTCATAATGCCTCGTTTGTGGTTGTTTCAGGTTTATTCGCTTGTCAAAATTCTTTGGCAAAATTTCCGGATTTCTTCCGTGCGTGGTGCAACATCTTCCTTGTGTTCAACTTTGCAAAGTCCGAGTTTTCCGCTTGCTTTGATTTCAAGATGTCCGTAGAAATGCTCTATGCTGCCGATTATTTTTTCGCATTCCGGCATTGAAGGACCGGTTCTGAGCGCGATTGTGTAGCCTTTTTTTCCGCCTGAGATTTTCGCGTGCGGTTCGTGGGTGTTGCACCAGGGAGTGCATCTGTCAATAAAAACCTTGAACTGTCCCGGAATGTCCGCCCAATACGACGGCGAAACGGAAACTATTTTGTCCGCCCATTCGTATTCAGCCATCAGCTTTTTTGTGTCGTCCGAAATTGAGCACTCCGCGGTCTCATGGCATTTCCGGCAGCCCCGGCACAATTTTATCTCGTAGTCGTCGATGCAGACCGAGCGGACTTCATTGCCTTTTCCGCAAAACTCAGAAACCAGCCTCACGATTTGTGCAGTCGCTCCGTTTTTTACCGGGCTGCAGTTTATTACAAGAATTTTCATTTTAATTTCTCCCAAATGTTTTTTACACATTAAACTAATTATGTTAACTTTGGTAATAATTGCTTTTTTCGTCGTCTTGTAAAGAAATGTACAATTTTTTATTCCCTGTAATCCTTTCTTATAAACGGTTTTCGGATTTCTTCTTTTGTGAGAAGCGAATATTTTTTCGGGTGGCGGTAGGCATTCCCGTGAACTTCGCGGTTTCTGTAGTCCCGAAGTTCGTCAAGGTTGATATTCGCGATGTAGATTCCTTCACCTTCGCCGGCTTCCACAACGAGCGTGTCGCGTGAACTTGAATCCTTGGGGCGGTATGCGATTCCGTCGAATGCGGAAGAATGCCCGTTGCAGTCGAGTTTTCCGCCGGGGTAGTTTGCGGTCGCAACAGCGCACATATTTTCGTAGGCTCTTGCGCGCAGCTGGGAAAGGCGGTTGATTTCCATGGGGCAGGCGTTCGGAACAAGAATCACTTCCGCGCCTTTGAGCATTAAAATCCGCGCGCTTTCCGGGAATTCGCGGTCGTAGCAAATCATCGCACCGGTTTTCACGACGCCTTTTTTAGTGTCAAGGTCGCAGACGTAAAAATCATCGCCGGGGCAAAGAGCCTTTTCATCGCCGAAGTCGTAGGTGTGGACTTTAGCGTAAGTGAGGACGGATTTTCCATGCCGGTCAAAAAACCGGAGCGTGTTCCGCGGCTGCAGGCTGTGTTTTTCCAGAAAAGTGATTCCCACCGCCATATCAAGTTCCGCGGCAAGATTTCCGAAGAACGAAACAAATTCTCCGTCCGCATTTACCGCAAGCTCTTCAAGTTCAGCTGGATTTTCCGGAAAACTGTAGCCGCAACTCCACATCTCAGGAAAAAGCGCGATGTCCGCATCGAAAAGTTTCGCCTTTCGGCAAGCCTCCTCGCCAATCCGTCTGTTTTCTTCAATATTATTGCCCGGCATTATCTGCAAAAGGGCGATTTTCAAACTGTTCATTTTTTTATTATACACTGACTTTTTGTTTTGCGCGGCGGAAAATTATTCTCTCGACTTTCCTTGCTGTTTTTTTTATTCTCGGAAAATGAACTGGGCGAGCCGTGAAATTATCTCATAACCGAAAATCACATTTTTCCGGGCAATGCAAAATTTTATAGTCAAAAAACGTGTTGAGCGTGCTATGAAATCTTCGCACAATTTTCCCCTTCGGCTATACTTCCAGTTCGTACAGGACAAAATCTGTCTGACCGGCGTTTTCTGTATGCCAGTTTCTTTCTGCGGCCGGGGAAAAGCCGAGCGATTCGTAAAGGCGGCGGGCGGGCGTGTTGCATTTCAATGCGTCAAGGTGAACCGCTTTTTTCCCGGATTCGCGGCTCATCTCAATTACGGCTCTCATTGTCCGGGCGGCAATTCCTTTTTTCTGAAATTCCGGGGCGACGCACAGAATGTGAACCACGGAAACTTCATCGTCAGCAGGATTCATCTTCCACGGCACATCGTGATATTCCTTTTCCTAACGAGGCACGACAGCGACCGCCGACGCAATTTTTCCGTCCAACTCAGAAAAAAACATATTTCCAGGGCTTATGTAGCCGAGTATCATCTCGTCCGACGGATGAAGCCCGTAAATCCAGTGCGCATAAAGCTCCATGTTTTTAGTTTCCGCAACCGCGTGCCTGTAGAACCGCGTCAGCCGCTCAAAGTCATTTTTTCGCCCCGTTATTTTTATTTTTCCTGCTGTCTGAAAGGTCTGTTGAACGAGCCGATTTCGACAATGTTTCCTTCCGGGTCGGCGATGTAGCAGGTTCGCTGTCCCCACGGCTCGGTTTCAGGCTCAAGCACCGGAACCGCTCCTTTTTCCACAGCTTTCCTGAATTCCGCGTCAACCTCATCGAATGTGTCAACGTAAAGCGCGATTTCAAAATGTCCGTTCAGACCTTTTACGTATTCGTATCTGCGCCCGGTCATTTGTTCAAAGTCTCCGCGTCCGTAAAGCAGAAAAAGCGTGCCGTCCTTTACAAGATAGACGTTGTTCGCGTCCTCGCTCTCCTTGATTTCAAAGCCGAGCACATCGCGGTAAAAGCGGATCATTTTCGCCATGTCGTCCACTAGAATTCCAAATCCGTCAAGTCTCATTTTTCATTTCCTCCAATTTTTATTTTTCCGGGGCTTTTCCTCGCTCTGTTTCGACAAGCGTTGGAGGGGAAACTTCGTCAACGGTTTCAACAACCGCTCGGGTCGGGCGTTCCGCACTTCGCTCACGCTCTAAGTCCTCGCCGTGCAAATCGCACGGCTGCGGTCTTTGGCTTCGGTTGTTAAAACAACCTTCGCCAGTGCTCCATACCCTAAGCTTTAGCTTAGGACGTGCGCGTGAGCGCACACGTAAAATAAAAGAGTTTTCGAAGAAAACTCTAAGCATACCGTCAGGTATGCAAAGCCCTAAGCTATCGCACGAATCCGCCGTGAAAAACACACTCATACACCTTATTTTCTCCGTGAAAAATCGCCTCGCTTCCGCTGAACCATTCAAAGCCGCCGCAAACCTTGCAGATGTATGTTCTGTCTCCGTCACGGAAAAATTCCGGTCCGCGGAAAGGCAGCTTAGGCTCAACCGCATGGAGCACGCTTTTCAGAAAGTCGCCTGAAAATGAATCGTCAAGCACACGACCGCAGTAGTTCATTGCCCAGAACGGAATTCCGTCCTTCCACAGAGCCTCCTCGCCGCTGAAATTCTTTCCGCCTAAGTACGTGTCGTAATACTCAAGCCTGCAAAAATCTGCGCCCAAGTCCTCCGAATAAAAAAGGTCGTGCGAATTCTTTCGGCACGGCTGAATCTCGCTTCCTTTTCCAGCGTAGGTGGCGCGCTTTGCCCGGCAAAGAAATTCTCTTATTTCTGCGGAATCAGAAAAAGCCGTTCCGCCCATCATCTCAGTTTCCGCCGTTCCGCAACCGTCCTTCACCATAAAATCCACCGAAACACCGAACAGAGCTGAAATCCGCACAAGGTTTGCGATGTCGGGCACGGATTCCGCCGCCTCCCACTTGGACACTGCCTGCCGCGAAACGTCCAGCCGCTCCGAAAGTTCCTCCTGCGACAGAGAATTCCTCTTTCTCAAATACGCGATTTTTTCCGCCAAAGACATATCAGCACCTCCCAGACATAGCTAAAAAATTCCTGACTGCACGAGCCAGTTCAAAAATTGTAACCTAGAATTTTCCGAAAATCCACCAGCCGGACTTTGCAAAAACGGCAACCGGAAGTTTCTGTTTTTATTTTTGCAGCCTTTCGGACAACATTTATTTCCGCCGCAGTTCAATAATATATTCCGTTGTGCTTTCCTCGTGTTTTCTTGCGCCAGTCGGGAAAAATCCGTGCCGACTGTAAAAAGAAATAGCCCTTGCGTTTTTTTCCAGTGCCCATAGAAAGTCCGCTTGAAAATTCTGAAGCGCAAATTCAACTAGCGCGCTTCCTGTTCCGCAGTTCTGAAAAAGCGGCTCAACGTACAGCTTCACAATTTCAGTTTTTCGGATTTCGATGAATCCTTTTATGATGCCATCATCTTCCGCCACAAACAGATTGCCGAACGTTTCTTTCTTTCCGAAGTAATTGTCAGCCGCCGGAATAACTTGCAGCGTTCCGAATGAATAACCTGCGTCCTTGAATATCGGAAAATAATTAATCCTGTTGTTGAAGACGAAAATTTCCACAATCCGGGACAAATCCCTTTTTTCAGCTTTTCTAATCGGCATTTATTCTCTCTATGTAATTTTTACATTGTTATCCGAAAATCGCTTTCTTCATATATTTTGTTTAAATAACTCCCTTTAAAAATGTATAAAATCTTTAAAAACTCCATTAAAAAAGTGTAAAACTGGAGGCTTATATGTTTAAACGAAAAATAATGGCTGAATTTGAAGCTTGGAAAAATTCGAGCGATAGAAAAAAAGCTCTTGTGGTAAAAGGTCTACGTCAGATTGGAAAAACTTACAGTGTAAGAGAATTTGCCAAGGCAAATTATGAAAATATCGTATACGTAAATTTCAAGGAAAACGAAAGAGCCAAAAAGATTTTTGATGCTGACCTAAATGTAAACTAAAATTGTCATAGATCTGTCTGCTTTGATACCTGGTTCTCATTTTGTTGAAGGCAAGACTGTGATTATTTTTGATGAGATTCAGGAATGTGCAAACGCCCGTTCAAGTATTAAACCATTTTCTGAAGACGGACGCTTCGACATTATTGCTACTGGCTCTCTGTTAGGCATCAAGGGATACAATAAAAAGAAAAGCAAAGGTGTTCCTATCGGCTTTGAACGCATTGTGTATATGAAGCCTATGGATTTTGAGGAGTTTCTTTGGGCAAAAGGAATCAGTGAAGATGTTGTTCAATATCTTCGGGAATGTTATAAGAATAAAACTCCAGTAAGTGACGCCACCCATCAGGCCATGCTCCGTTATTTTAAGGAATACATTTGTGTCGGAGGACTTCCTTATATTGTAGATCAGTTTATTACTACAAATGATATGAATGTAGTCTGGCAGGATCAGCACGATATTATTGAAGAATATAGAGATGGTTTTGGTAAGCATCTGGATGAAAATGAGAACGAGGAGATTGACCTTACACTTCTTGCTAGAATAAACAGAGTATTTGAATCAATTCCGGCTCAGCTGGCAAAGGAAAATAAGAAATTTGTTTTCTCTGTGATTGAGAAGAAAGGCCGTTCAGAAAACTATCTTCCTGCTATACAATGGCTATGCGATTTTGGAATCATCACTCTTTGTCATAATCTTAATAATATTACAGAACCGATCGAGGGTAATAAGATTGATAATGACATTTCTCTTATTGAGGTTAAAGCTACGACAGGGAATACAAAATCAGCAAAAACGGTTTTAAAGAATTCCCAATATGGTGTAAATATGTGTTACAAACTTTCAGAAAATAACATCGGAGTTGCAGAAAATATAATAATGATACCTTATTATATGATATTCCTTTTGTAATTCTTGGCTTTCAGGTTTAAAACGTTTTAGCTGTTGCATGGAAAGCTACAATTGTAATATACGGCGGAATCTTTTTTCAATGATAAAGTGCTTTCCCAGTTTACTTCAGCAATGGAAATCACTGCTAAAGCAATGATTTCATTTACATTCTGATAAAAGTGAATGGAAACTGCATATGTAATCATACTTGTGTTGTTACAGATTTTTACGTACATAGTAGTTTGTTCGACCACTGCCTTTCTTTTCAATCATATCGTTATCACAAAGTTTCTTGAGAGCTTTTTCGATTGTCTGATGTGCAAGAGCCGGACATTTTTCCTGTATATCACTCTTTGTAAATTTTCCTATTCTGTTTTTGATAACATTTTCTACGGCTTGTATTGCAGAAATCTTGTCATTAATCAGATTAAGGCGTTCCTCAAAGTCTCTGTATGCCGCAAGGATTATTCCCAAAAGATATTTTACAAGCGGAGTATTGTCGTTCGTGCTTTCATTTAAAAGAAGAGGCTCGATTTCGCCTGGTTCCATTGCCCGGTAAAATGTTTCGCAGAGATTTTGAACGGCTTTTGGAGTTTCAATAGGTGACAGTGGGGTAAAAAGAGTTTTGCTTGTGCCGTCTTGTATGTTTGCTACGATGTGGTTTTGAACATTCTTGACTTTGCCTACAATGTCAGGGTTTGCATATTGGTAAAAGTATTTATGGATCTGAAGAATATAATTTGATGTAAGCGGAATGTATTCAAAATTTTCAAAGAAGAAAAAAAAGCGGATACGTCCTTGCGATCAAAATCAATCACAGGACAATGCTTAAAAGAAATTTTCTCTGGCGAATGGCGCAAGTCCTGACAAGTTTATGCGATGAAAGGCAAGGTGTACGCAGGACAGAAAAATGGATTCCTTATCTTTCCACCGTAAAAAACGTGTTCGCATACAGCGGCATTTTTGGCATTGCGGTGTTCCAGAGCTTCTTGAATTCTTTTGCCGGGATTCTTCTATTGTAATGCGGTTCGTTGCAGTTTGAAAGCTCGGCGAGCGATTCTGCGACAAAGATATTCTGCCCGTCGTAGCCGACAACCGGGACGTAATGCAGCCAGTTTTTGTCCGGTCGGATTTTTATCATCGCGATTACAGGATTTCCGGTGGCGACCGCATTTTTCAGCGAGTTCAGGTTTCCTCGGCAGTATTTTACCTTGAATCCGTTTTTAGAAAGAAAATTGAAGATTCCTTTCGGGTAAACGTAGCCGCCGCGCATTTTGTTCGGCATTTTTTCGTAGGCTGAATTCCCGTCCGCGCTGATGTTCCAGTGCCTCATCACGAATGCGGATGAAAATCCCGAGCATTTGAATCCGTCCTGAAAATCAATCCGGTTCGCCTTTGTGATAAGAAAGTCTTTTGCGCTGAAATAAAAATCAAGGCGTCCCAGCAGCACGACATCAACAATCGTTGTTGTCAGAAGATATGAGATGAATGAAATTGCCGTGACAAGGAGAATCAGTTTAAAAAAAAGCATTTTGTCTCTGTCTCTACTGCCGGTAGTGTGTTCCGCATTGGACAATGTAAATTTTGTCGTCTTCGACCTTGTAAACAAGCCGGTTTGCCAAATCAATTCGCCTGCTCCAGTAACCTGAAAGTTCATGCTTTAGTGCTTCTGGCTGACCTTTGCCTTTGTCGAATCCGTTCCGCTCAATGTCTTTCAATAATTCGTGCGTGCTTTTTATCAGGGTCTTCTGGTGTTTGTCGAAAAATTCGCAGTAATCGTTCCAAGCCTGATCTGACCAGATTTTTATCATTGAGGGATTTCCTTGAGTTCGTGGACTTGACCGCTTCCGTTTTCAATCTGATTTATGCTTTTCCGCAGGATTTTCATGTTTTCTTCGGAATAAATGTACGGATCGTCCGCCGCCTTCATCGCAAATGGCAGTCCGTTTTCGCGGATTGTCGCCTTTACGAACGCGTTGATTGCCGCCGAAATGTTGATTCCCATTGAAGTGCAGATTGTCTCAAAAAGATTTTTGTCAGTATTGTCTATTTTTGCCGAAATCGTAGTCATAAGTAATACCTCTTAGTAGAAAATACTACACAAGCTGGCAGTTGTCAACTAATTTTCTCTCACTTCCTCAGTTTCCCCGCAATCCTAAGTGCCGCCTCTATGTGCATTATCCAGTGGCGCGAGAACGGCATCTGAACAAGACCGCGGAAATCCTTGCCGCACCAGTAGTCAATCAGCCAGGCGGCGCTTTCGTCCGTGCTGACGACGTTCAGAGATTCAAGTTCCTTTCTGCGTTCGGCGGAAACTTTTTTCTTCAGGTCGGAATAGGAAATGGCGCAAAGGATTTTTTCAGTTTGGGCTTTGACTTCGTGGATGTAGTTTTGAACCTCGCCAAGATTCAGCTGTCGTGAAAATTCTGCAATCTGCTGTTTTACAAGTTCGTTTCCGATTGTGATAATCGGGCTGTTTGTGCGTTCCTTGTAATTTCCCCGGAAGAAAACCTGACCGCAGCCTGCATGAGTTCTTTCCGCAGCTCAAAAAGAGTTTCAATTCCGTCCGCAAAAGTCGCTTCCTTTTTAAGCTGAATCTGCATTTTCCTGTTGAGTTCCGACCATGATTTGTTCATTTATGTCTTCTTAAAAAAAAGTAACTTAATCAGGAATTATATAACTAATAGCAACGTCCTATCAAGGAAAAGAAATTCTACATTTTTTACATAACCACTTGACACGCCCCCTTTTTTTTGTGTTTTACCTAATCCAAAAGTAATACTTCCTAAGACCTGAAGTGAGTATTCCTAAAGCCCTAAGTGAATATTCCTAAGACCCTGAGTAAGTATTCCTAAGGGTCTTAGGAAGTATTACTCAGCCTCTTAGGAAGTATCTCTACGGCTCTTAGGAAGTATTACTTAGCCTCTTAGGAAGTATCCCTTCAGTTTTTAACAGTTTCTATTCCTAAAATATTGACTTTACAAGTGACTTGAACTTGTCGCCACGGTCAAATTCGTTTGAGAACATTCCGAATGAGGTTGCGCCCGGAGAAAAGACAACCGGCAGCCAAGTATCAGAAAAAACCTCACCATAGTTTCGGCTTGCGTTTTCAGACATAAGACAGGTTTTAAGAACATCAAGAAGAATCTGCAGGGAATCAAACGGTCCTTCATATTTTACGCCGCGCTCATCAAGCATAGAAACAAGTTTGTCTGTTCCAGTGCCGGAAAGCAAGTAGATTTCGTAAGGCGGAAACTTTGTGTTGTTTTCCGGATCAAGACATCTTGCAAGCGGAAGAAAGTCCAGTCCTTTGTCTGTTCCGCCGGCAATAAGAACAACGCGCTGATCAAATGACTGGCTTGCCGCAGCGCACGCTTCTGGAACTGTTGAGCAGCTGTCATTATAAAAGACAACCTTGCGTCCGTCAGAAGGACTTTTCCAGTCGTAGAATTTTTCAAGGCGGTGAGGAATTCCTTTCCACTGCCCCATCACGGTGCAAATCTGAGCCGGAGCAACTCCCATAAGGTACATGGCAAGACTGGCATTCAAAACATTAGCTCTCATGTGCTCGCCCGGAACTTGCAGACTTTCCATTACAACTTCTTCAAGAACTGTTTTTTCCTTTAGACTTGGTTTTACAAATTCGGAAGGAACACGCGCAACTCCTTTGTAGGAAGAACCGCTTTTTTCTAAATAAGCTCCGAAAATTCCCTTTGGCAAAAGGACCTTGCTGTATCTAAGAACTTTGGCTTTTGTCTCGCTTGCAAATAAATCGCCCCAGCAGCGACATCCTCTTTTTGGAGAAGCAGTTTCTTTAAGGTAGTTATCTTCGTCAAAGTCAAGGATTGTAAAATCATTCTTATCTTGATCGGCAAAAATCAGTTTTTTGTCTTCCACGTAGCTGTCCATGTCGCCGTACCAGTTCTGGTGGTCTGGAACAATCTTTGTGATTATAGAAATCTTTGGCTTTAAAAGTTTTCTTCCGCGCAAATCCGCAAGCTGCCAGCTAGAAAGCTCAAGAACAACAGGAGTAGTTCCATCTGTTTTTTCAAGAAACGAAAGCGGACTTACGGTGATGTTTCCGCCTAAAAAGCATTTAAAGCCAGCCTGATTCAGTCCGTAGGAAAGCGCGCTAACTGTGCTGGATTTTCCCTTGCTTCCTGTAACTGCAATTATAGGAGCTTTTGTAAAGCGCAGAAAAATGCTGATGTCTGTTTCAATTGCTTTTGCAGCCGCAAGAAACTGATTGCCTTCAATTTTTACGCCGGGATTTTTTATAACGCAGTCCGCATTGGAAAAATCTTCAATCTTGTGTCCGCCCAAAACAAAGTGAAGCCTGGACTTGTCAAGAAATCTGTCTTTTGCAAGAGACTCAAGAGTTGGCGCAAGCTGTTCAGCAGTCTTCATGTCGGTAACGGTAACAAAAGCTCCGTGCCTTAAAAAAAAGCGGACGCAAGCCTCACCACCGCCGTTAAGACCAAGTCCCATTATTGTAATTTTCTTGCCATTTATTTCATCAAGCGAATTAAAATAGCATCCATGCGGATAAATATGCGGCATTTTTTCCTCCCGGTTTAACTTTTCTATCTTGAAGTGCAAAGGCTTTGTTTCGCCTTGAAATTTTCAATTCCCTCTTTTAGAAGATAATCAATAAGCTCAGAATATTCCAATCCGTCTGCATCGCACATTTTGGGGAACATACTGATTTTTGTAAATCCCGGAATTGTGTTTATCTCGTTCAGGTAAATTTCGCCAGTCTTGCGGTCCACAAAAAAATCCACGCGGCTCAAACCCGATGCGTTTATTACTGAATACGCTTTTTTTGCAGTTTCCCTTATGAGCTCAAGCTTGTCATCTGAAAGAAGAGCGGGAATTTTTAGCTCAGCTCCGTCCGGGTCGTTGTATTTTGCATCGTAGTCATAAAAATCATGCTTTGGAACAATTTCTCCCGGTCCGTAAGCCTTTAAAAGCGTGCAGTCAGATTCCGAAGTTGCCGTTACAGAATTTCCAGTTACAGAGCATTCAACTTCCCGAGCGTCAATCGCTTTTTCAATAAGAACTTTGTTGTCCCAGCTGAATGCTTCCATGAGCGCAAAAGAAAGCTCTTTTTTATTCCGGGCAAGACTTGCTCCGTCGCTTGAACCTGCAGCGCATGGCTTTACAAAAAGCGGAAACTCAAGTTTTTCAATCGCTTCTTCAATAAGCTTGTCATAAAGAGAACTTGAATTTATCTGGCTTCTTGAAATGCACATATATGGAACAACTGGAATTCCTGCGTTCTTTAAAAGAATTTTTGTAGTTTCCTTGTCCATTGCCGCGCTTGAAGCCAAAACTCCGCAGCCAACGAATGGAACGCCAGCCATTTCAAATACTCCCTGAACAGTTCCGTCTTCTCCGTAAGTTCCATGCAGAACCGGGAACACAACATCGCATGGAATGTAGTTTCCGCAGGCAAAAAACACATTGTCTTTTCCACGCCCAAACGAAACTTTTACTTCACGGCTTTCATTTTCATGAACACAAAGAGCGGCTTCGGGATTGTTTCTTATTTCCTTAAAAACTGAATCGTCTTCAAGATACCATTTTCCGCCTTTGGAAATCGAAATGAGAGAAACGTTGTGCTTCGCGCTGATGTTTCTGATTACAGATGCGCATGACAAAAGTGAAATTTCATGCTCGCCTGATTTTCCACCGTATATTAAAACCACATTCATTTTGCAAACCCCATTTCTTTTAAAGCATTCTTTGCTTCTGAAATTTCATCGTACTTTATAGCATTGTCGGCGTAAATTATAGAATTTTCATGGCTTTTTCCAAGCAGAAGCACAATGTCGTTTTCCTTTGCCATGCTGAACGCTTTTCTGATTGCCTGCGGACGGTCTGGAACAAGGAACAAATCCACGTTGTCTTTTTTGCCTTCTTTTCTTGCACCCAAAGCAATCTGCTCAATAATCGTCATTCTGTCTTCCTTGCGCGGATCTTCATCTGTAAGAATCACAATGTCGCAGAAGCGGGCGGCAATTTCACCTTGAAGAGGACGTTTTGTTGTGTCGCGTTCACCGCCAGAGCCGAACACGCAAATCATCTTGCCCATAGCGCGGTTTTTTAAAGGCGGAAAAATCGTTTCAAAACTCGAAGGCGTATGGGCATAGTCCACAATCACTTCAAAAGGCTGACCTTCGTCAATTACAGTCATGCGGCCTTTTACACTCGTAAGTTTCTGCGCACACAAAGCAAGTTTTTCTATTGAAATGCCGGTCGTTCCGTGCACAGCCAAAATCGCAGCCGTTATATTGTATGCATTGAACGCTCCAGGAACAGAAGCCTTTACATGGACAACAGAATTTTCGTTGTTAAGGGAATCGTGTGTTTCAAAGCGGTGAATGCTGAATGCAAGCCCGAATCTTGCCGAAGCTATATTTCTGCAAGAAAAGTACGGCATATCTTTTGGAATTTCTGGAAGCGGAGGAGATGAAAGTCCCAAAGCAGCCTGCTTGCCTGCTTTTCCTTCCGTAGTGAACCCTATGGTTTTGTGCTTGGTGCAGGAAGCAAAATAAGACGCCGCAGGATCTTCCAAATTCACAACTCCGAACGCAGGAATTTTTGTCGCAACTCCGGCAATTTTTTTTTCGTGATTATGCAAATCCAAAGCCCGGAACAAGTTCGCCTTGTCGCTTTTGTACTGCTCGTAAGTTCCGTGGAATTCCAAATGCTCAAGCGTAACATTCATAAAAACAGCGCAGTCAAAAAGAACATCGCCAAGCCTGTTAAGCTTTTTGCTCAATCCGTGGCTGGAAGATTCCACAACAGCGTGAGTACATCCGTTGCAAACCATCTCATAAAGCTCGCGCTGAACAACAGGAGCTTCCGGCGTTGTCTGGTGCTGCGGATTGTCTATAGCGTCTCCTCCAAGAGAATACTGCACTGTGGAAATAAAACCCGCCTTGATTCCGTTCAGGCGCAAGAGCTGCCATATAAACGAAACAGTGGAAGACTTGCCTTCCGTTCCTGTAACTCCGTAGACAACAAGCTTTGAAGAAGGATTATCATAAAAGCACGAGCTTACAGGCGACATTGCAAATCGTGATGAAGGAACTTTTACAAACACAACCTTTTTTGAAGAGGAAGCCAAAGCCTCCTTGATTTGCGAATGCTCTTCCTGCGTAATTTCATCCTGAAAAACAACTGCGCCAGCCCCGCAAGAAACAGCCTGCGCTATAAACTTGTTGCCTGTTGTATGAGTTCCGGGCAAGGCAAAAAACAAATAGTTTTCTTTTACATCCCGGCTGTCAAAAGCAAGACCTTCCACACAAGCATCTGTATTCTTTGGGGAAGAAATTCCGTCTTCCGCCACAATCTTATAATCAGTTTCTTCCGAGCCAAGAGACTTCAAAAGCGCGCACAAATTCTTTTCCATAATGCGCCATTCTACCACTTTAAAAAGAAATGCACAATGAAAAGTAATTGCCACACGGATTGGAAAAGCCTAACGGCTTTTTACAGCGCAGGAGATTATCCAGTCAAGCTGGACAATGACAAAAGGTTATTCTGGCAATGACAGAAAAAACTATGTCATTCTAATGGCTCACACCACACCATTAGAATAATACAAATACTATCATTATGCTGATACGCCCCTATCATTATGCTTGCGAACTAATCTGCCTTTACTGCAAAAAAGTTGATTTTCCGCGCGTAGAGCCGCTCGTTTGTGTATGGGTCTAAGACGGCAAATCTTTCGAGCACCGCAGCCGAAGCAGGTATTTCTGGAATGGCAAATGGCCGCCAGAAGCGTTCGTAATAGCGGTATTCAAGCTGGGTTTGCGCCCCGCAGTTTTGTAATTGAAAGTCATTTGTAGAATGACTAAGTTCAAGCTTCTCAGTATCTGATGGGCCGCTCTGATACCAGCCGATATTCGGCGCGTCAAGGCTGTTGTTTGCTATGACCAATGCCTGCTCAATTGTCAATGTTTCTTCCGGCAGGAATTTTGTTCTGCTTGAGCCTTCAACAAGTCCAAGAGCGTCCATAAACGCCGCCGCTTCTTTTGCCCAGTCTGCAATGCTTGCGTTGTCAGAATACCGGGCCAGTTTTGACTCATAAGGTGTGTAGCGGACATTTTTATTCTTTTTTGCGTACATTAAAGCCTGATAAAAGAAAGTTGCAAGCTGCTGACGGTCAACTGCGCCGTCGGGGTTGAATTTGCCATCAGAAGCTCCGCCATAGATTCCAGCCCCTGCCGCCTTTAGCGCATATTTGCTTTTTGTGTCGGAATATGTCTTTGACTTTGCAGACGAAACTGATTTTCCCGAAAGTTTTTCTGCAAGAGTTACCGCAATTGCGCTGGCCTGCAATCGTGTAAGAGGCTTTGTAAAATCGTCGCCTAGAACAGACTCGTCCACCAAGCCGTTTCGTGCAGCCCAGTAAACTCCGTCCTGAGCTTTCTCGCTTATCTTTGCTTTTACGTCCTTGCTTTTTGGAACTGCAAAAGACCATGGATTTGAATTGACTTTTGTTGAAACATCCAGTGCCTGTTCGTAGTTTTGACCGCCTTTCTTCCAGCTGTCTTTTTTTTGCTCCATGTACATATTGTACGCCGCTCTAACTTCCGGTGTATCCTTGTGTCCAGCACCATGACGAAAATACTCATATGTAAAATCAACCAGATCAGACTCGCGCTTATTAATGCCGCACCATCTGCATGAAATATAGTAGACATTTTCTCCCTGTTTGTTTTTTCCGGCAAAGTTCTTGTCGGAAATGTCAAACCTTGCAAAATCGTGGACAGGAGACTTAGGCACACCATCCGAGAATGTATGCTTCGGATTATACTCGCACTTTCCGCACCATTTGCACGAATAATACCACTCGTTTGGCTGCTGGCAGGTCATGTGCTGCTTCATGCGACTTGCGGTGTAAGCTTTTCCAGTGTAGACGTGACCAGGACACCATTCTTTTGCGGCAGAATCCCCTTTTTTGAACGCCTCGTACACATCGCCGGAATAGACTTTTACAAAATAAACTGGCGACAAAGGCTTTGAACTGTAGCTTAAAAGACCTTTAGGCAGTTCACTTTCCGGCACGTAGATAGTGCAGGAACCGTTCATCATGCCGCCGTTATATAAGAAATCGGAATCATAATCTCTATATTTTATAAAGTCGGCCTTAGTTCCTACTTTATATTCATCTTGAACAAACCAATAACTCAACTCATTTATGAAAGCATAAACATCAACTTGCGGACTGAGCCAGACTTCCATGATGTTTTGGAGGCAGTTACTTCTTTCCAATTGTATCTGATGCAGATAAGCGGCAGTGGCTGAAGGATAATCAACAAGCAGGCGTGTTATATTAAGAAACTCATCGCTGCGCAGTTTTGAATCATAAAACTTGTCGCCGAGGTCGTCATATTCCTCGTTTGGAGTCAAAATCATCTCGCGCTCGTTCAGTTTCCACCACAAGGCATCCGCCTGCTGTTCGGTGTAGATTTGATTTTCTATAATCTTTTTATATGCGTTATCTATATATGTGGCAAGGTCTTTTGCTGGCGACCAGCTTACAAAAAAGCCCATAAGCAAAGTTGAGAGGGCGGTAATTTTCAAAGTCTTTTTCATAGAAATCTCCCATAAATACAAATTGACTGTCTATAATCTTCAAAAACACGTCATTCCGAATTTATTTCGGAATCTGCAAATTCTATAAATCAAAAGATGGTGAACAACGTTCAGCATGACGGCAAATTTTAGACAGTTATTTTTTAATAGATTTTTGAAACTCTTTAACTTGCGAAAGCTCAAGTCCCATTATAGCTGCGACTTTTTTCGGAGGAATGCCGTCTAAAAGAAATTGTTTTGCCATATCCAATGTGCGTTCTTCCATAGATTTTCTAGATTCCAGACGTTTCAGATATTCCTCCTTAGCTTTTTTCTCCGCTTCTTTTTGATTTGCTACCACCTTTTTATGTTCTTCTGTAACTGTGCTTGTGTCTGTGCGCACTACTCGGAATCCAAAGATAGCAGTTGCGTCTTTATACGGCAAAAGATAACCTTGCTGTTGAACACACATCTGCTCAGGAACTGTCCAGGCAGGATGCGTGTACTCAAAAGCAGAAACAGTATACTTTCCATTTTTAACACCCCGGTATCTTCCTTCTCCAGGCCCCCAGTATCCGCCGCGAAACCAACTAACCTGTCCAAGCTCGTATGTAACAGGGTCTATTGAACTAGTTTCGGTAAAATAATCCTTATCTTTACCACCCCAGCTTCCCCAGCACCATTCCTCCACATTGCCACTCATGTCGTAAAGTCCAAAAGCGTTAGGCTTCTTCTTTTTTACCTCGTGCGTCTTGTTGCGGCTGTTGCGGACATACCATGCGTAATCAACAAGTTTTGACTCATCGTCCGTTCCGCTGTAAACATCTTTGTCTAAAGCATTGTTTCCTGCCCTTGCGGCATATTCCCACTCCGCTTCAGTTGGCAGACGGTATCCGTTCGCGTTCCAGTCGCATACAACATCAAACCAATCCGCTCCCCAGTCATAATTTTTAGCAAGGGTCATTTGGGGCTTTACCCCCCATTTGCTCGTGTCTGTGCTACCGTTCACTTTGTAGCACGGTGTAAGCCCTTCCTTTATAGAACGCTTGTTGCAGTATTCAATCGCGTCAAACCAGCATACCCGCTCCACAGGGCGGTTTTCCTGAATCTCGCCCTTGTCCGGGTTGTTTTTGAATTTGCTAGGATATAAGCCTGTTATGTCTTTGTATTCTTTTTGCGTCACCTCGTGATCGCACATATAAAAAGCCCTTGTAAGGTTGACAGTCTGAATTATTTCCTTGTCGTCAACTGTTGTGATTTTGCTTTTTCTTTGATATGAGCCTGCAGGAATTCTCACAAAGTCAGAAGCACCGCTCTGCGCATACACATTGTCTGCAAGCGCAAGCACCATAACCGCAAACACGGCAAAAAGTTTTGAAATTTTCATTGTTTGTTTCATAGAATATTATTTTATCACTTAAAAACAAAATGCACAATGAAAAGAAAGATTGCCACACGGATTGGAAAAGCCTAACGGCTTTTTTACGGGGTTGTCCTAGAAGTTATTAACAGACTTCAAAAAGGGCGGTCTTTTTTATGTTAAATGAATTTTGTAGATCTTTGTTCCGTCAACGAAATATTTTTCAAGGCTGACATAACCTTTCCTGTTCAGAAGCCTCACTGTCGATACAAATATTTCCTCGATTGAGTCTTTCAGCTTTTCACTGCGGAACCAGTTTGTCCAGACTTGGTGGCAGGAGCCACTGCCCGCCCTGGTTATATGGTTTGTATATGATTTTATCGCTTACGCCTCTGCTCATATTTAAATTTTAGCAGATTTGAATTCT
>OBLI01002102.1_pt1 | contig 17667 bp, 13 predicted proteins | sample 1519701 | NCBI WGS metagenome assembly OBLI01 (sample SAMEA3663005, study PRJEB22513) | pig gut metagenome | biome: pig gut; feature: pig-associated habitat; material: faeces | place: France | collected 2012 | reverse complement strand
GCCAGTAGCGCGAGTCGGTCCAAAGCGCGGCGGCCGTGGGGGTGACCACGGCGGTGCCGGCCGAACCCGTGAAGCCCGTGAGCCATTCGCGGCACATCCAGCGGGGCGGGATGTACTCGTCGTTGTGAGGGTCGGCGGTAGGAATGAAGTAGGCAAAGGGTGCTGCTGCCTGTGGCGTGGCGGCACCGGCCATGTAGCGGCGCAGCGCTGCAACGCGCTCCGTGACGGTGGTGTGCATGAGAATTACGTGTTGGGGAATGAACGGGGCGGCTCCCCTTTTATAATAATAAGGAGGGACGCACCTTGTGGGGGGAGGAACGCATCTGCAAACGGGGAAATGCCTTGGCAAGCGAGGCCCACGCCTCTTTGAAGAAGCGTAATGCCTTTGCCGCACCACCAAGCACTTCGCCCTGCAGTCGTGCGCTTTTGCCGTGCCATGCAGCACTGCCGCCGTGCCGATTTTCAAACATAAAAAACCGGGCGGCCTGCTGCGCGCCGGTTCAGCTCAGGGCGAGCATGCGCTCAATGGGACGGATGGCGCGGGCGGCCACGTCGGCGGGCACCTCGATGGCGGGCCATTCGTAGCGCAGCGTGTTGTAGACCTTTTCAAGCGTGCAGAGACGCATGAACTGGCACTCGTTGCAGCCGCAGGTGCTGTCGTCGGGCGGCACGGGAATGAAGGTTTTGTCGGGGCACGTTTTCTGCATTTCGTGCAGGATGCCGCTCTCCGTAACCACCAGGAAGGTGTCGGCCTCAGCCTGCTGGGCGTAGTGCAGCAATCCGGCGGTGGAGGCTACCACGTCGGCCAGTTTCACCACGGCGCCCTTGCACTCGGGGTGGGCCAGCACCTTGGCTCCGGGATGCTCCTTCATGAGGGCCACGAGCTTCTCTACGCTGAAACGTTCGTGCACGTGGCAAGCGCCGTCCCAGAGGAGCATTTGCCTTCCCGTCACGGAGTTGATGTAGGAGCCCAGGTTGCGGTCGGGGCCGAAGATGAGTTTGGCATCCTGCGGGAAGGAGTCGACAATGCGCTTGGCGTTGGTCGACGTCACCACCACGTCGGTGAGTGCCTTGACGGCGGCCGAAGTGTTGACGTACGAGATGACCTCGTGGTCGGGGTGCGCCTCGACGAAAGCCTTGAACGCTTCGGCCGGACAGCTCTCGGCCAGCGAACAGGTGGCGTTGAGGTCGGGCACGAGCACCGTTTTGTCGGGGCAGAGCACCTTGTTGGTTTCACCCATGAAGTGCACGCCGCACATCACGATGATGCTGGCGTCGGTGCGGGCCGCCTGCTGGGCCAGTGCCAAGCTGTCGCCCACAAAGTCGGCCAGGTCCTGCAGCACGCCGTCGGTGTAGTAATGTGCCAGGATGATGGCGTTCTTTTCATGGCACATGCGCCGTATTTCGGCCTTGAGGTCGATACCCTCGGGGATAGGTTCGTCTACGTATCCCTTTTCTTTCCAACTGTCTTTCACTTGGTTCATGGTGTAAAGGATGTGAGGCCCGTTGCGCAGCGCGGCTGTCGGTGCGTTTCAGGGGTTTTGTGTGCAAAGTTAGGTAAAAACAAAGAGCGGCGGGCTTGGAGTAATGAATAATGGGGTGGGAATGATGAAAAATTGGCTGTGCGCGGCAGCTTTCTCGGAGAGCGCGGCAACTTTCTCGGAAAGCGTGGCAACTTTCTCGAAGGGCGCGGCAGCTTTCTCGGAGGCCGTACCCGTGATGAGGCTGTCGCCCCCCACCTCTTCCGACTCCATGCCCGTTTCGGGGTCGTAGATGAAGTTCGTCACTTCGAAGTGCAGGTTCTCGTCCATGAAGTTGGCGGCAGCGGTCTTCTGCTGTGCGCGGCACCAGTCGATGATGGGCGTCACCGTTTCAGAGCCTGCCGTAGCCACGTCGCTCGAACGTGCCATGTCGCTCACAGGCCCGGCCACCCTGCCACCTGCCGTGCCGCAGGGGGCGCCGCAGCCTGCCGCAAGGGCGGTCTGACGGGGCCATCACCTGCCTTTTGGTGCACAAAATGCCGCGCAACGTGGCACATTGATGCAAATCGTGTTACCTTTGCAGCATCTATGCAGCAGCCCCACGCGCCGCTGCCATGCGGCCCTCAGGGGCAGCACACACGCTTTCAACCCAAAAACCAACACACCCTCACTACATGACGATACCCCAACTGACAGCTGCCGAAGCAGCCGCCATGATTTCGCACGGCGACCTCATTGCCGTGGGAGGCTTCGGGCCTGCCGGCTCGCCCAAGGTCATACCCCCCGCACTGGCCGCCAAGGCACGCAGCGAGCACGAGGCCGGACGACCCTTCAAGGTGAGCATCGTAACGGGAGCCAGCATCGGTGCCAGTTGCGACGGCCAACTCTCCGAGGCCGATGCCGTGGAGCGACGCTTGCCATTCAGTGTCAACGCCTCCATGCGCAAGGCCTACAACGAGGGCCGTGTGAAATACACCGACCTCAACCTCTCCGACAACGCCTCCCACCTACGCCAAGGACTCACAGGGCAGGTGGCCTACGGCATCATCGAGGCTTGCGACGTGCAGGAGGTGCAGGGAAAACTGCGCATCTACCTCACCGCAGGCATCGGCATTGCCCCCACCATTTGCAGGCTCGCCACCAAGGGGGTCTTCATCGAACTCAACACCTGGCACTCCACACGCCTCATCGGCATGCACGACATCTACGAAATCGAGGACCCTTGGTTCCGCGCTCCCATACGCATCACCCAGCCCATCGAAATCATCGGCCTGCCCTACATCGAAGTGCAGCCCTCACACGTGCGGGGCATCGTCAGCACCCACCTCCCCGACGAAGCACGCGTCATGAACGACGCCACACCCGTCACCGAAGCCATAGGCCAGCACATGGCCGACTTCCTGCTCTGGAACATGAAGAAGGGCTACATCTTCCGCAACAAACTCATTCTGCAGAGCGGCGTGGGCAGCGGAGCCAACGCCGTGATAGGAGCACTCGGATCCTCGACCGAGGTGCCCAACTTCTACATCTACACCGAAGTGCTGCAAGAGGAGCCCATGCGCCTCATCAAGGAGGGACGCGTGGTGGCTGCCTCCACCGGAGCCCTCACCCTTTCGCCCCAGCATTTGCAGGAACTTTACCACGACATGAACCTCTACCGCGGACGCCTGCTGCTGCGACCCAGCGAAATCTCCAACTGCCCCGAAATCATTGCCCGTCTCGGCGTGTGCTCCCTCAACACTGCCATCGAAGTCGACATCTACGGCCACGTCAACTCCACCAAGGTGAGTGGCACACGCATGATGAACGGTGTGGGCGGCTCCTGCGACTTCACCTGCAACTCCATGCTCGCCACCTTCACCTGCGGCTCCACAGCCAAGGACGGCCGCATCAGCAGCATCGTGCCTTTCTGCTCACACGTCGACCACACCGAGCACTACGTCGACGCCATCGTCACCGAGTATGGCGTGGCCGACCTGCGCAACAAGTGCGCATCCGAAAAGGCCGAAGCCCTCATCGCCATTGCACACCCCGACTACCGACCCCTCCTGCGCGAATACCTCCGCATCGCCCAAGGCTACGGCGGCCACACCCACCACATCCTCCCCGCCGCCTTCGCCATGCACGACACCTACCGCCGCAAGGGCGACATGCGCCTCACCGACTGGAGCGAATACATACTCCCTTGAGGACTCACCACGCCGGAGCCATCACACACCCTACGCTATCATCTAACCTACCCCACCACCTGCCCCGAGGCACTGGCCCCCACCGTTCACACGCCTTATCATGATAGATATGTCACCCCACCACGACCCCATGGGCCAGGCCATTGCCGACTATCACCACCACCGCGCCAAGGGTGCGCTGCGGGTGTTCTCGCCCATGTTCGAGGAGGATGAAATTCCCCTGCCCACCCTGTTTCGCACCTTCGGCCAGATGCCCCCGCTCGAACGCCGTGCGCTACAACTGGCCAGCGGACGCGTGGCCGACGTGGGCGCAGGAGCAGGTTGCCACACCCTTTACCTGCAGGAGCAGGGCCTCCACGTCACGGCCATCGACATCTCCCCCCTCGCCGTGCAAACCATGCAGGAGCGCGGCGTGAGGCGGGCAGTGTGCCACGACTTCTTCACCCTCACCGAGCCCTTCGACACCCTGCTCATGCTCATGAACGGCATCGGCCTGGTGGGCAAACTCAACCGCATGCCCGCCTTCTTCGCTCAGCTCGACAGGGTGCTCGCCCCCGGCGGGCAAGTGCTGTGCGACTCCTCCGACCTGCGTTACCTCTACGAGGACGACGACGGCACCCTCCTCCTGCCCGACGACGTGGACTACTACGGCGAAATGCACTACACCATGCAATACGCCGACACCCTTGGCCACCCCTTCCACTGGCTCTACATCGATGCCGACACGCTGCGCAGGCAGGCCGCCCTCCACGGATACGAGGCGCAGGTGATAGCCCAAGGCGAACACTACGACTACCTCGCACGCATCACGCGCAGGCCAGCCCCCACGCCTCCCCCCTCAGCCCCACGGGCCTAAGGGAAGCCTGAAACAGATGCTACGTAAAAAAAATCACGTCGTTCGTAAAAAAAATCACGTCGTACGTAAACTTTTTTACGTAGCATCCCCTTTCACCTATCGCCAGCCCCGCCGCACGGGCCGCCGTGGGAAAAAAAGACCCCGCCGTGGAAGAAAGTTCCCCCGCCGTGGAAGGTTTCTTCCACGGCATCTATTTTTGGTGCGCGGCGGCTGCAATTTTCTTGAAAACCATGGCGGGCTGCCTACGTGCCTTGGCGGTGCACTGGGGATGTATTGGGCTGGCTCCCGCAGCCCACTGATGGCAGCCGGCTACCTGGCCTGCGCCTCATGCCAGCCGCCGCAGTGTGCCGACACGCACGCACCGCCAGTACATTTAAATGCCAGACCGTTGCAGCGTCGCTCACTTTTTTATTTACCTTTGCAGCATCTTTTTCACCCTTCTCTATCATTTAGCAAACCACATGCGCCACGCTTACGCTGCCCGGCCCTTGTGCGCCCCGCACACAGCCACTCCCTGCCAGCACCGTGAAGGGTAAAAGAGCACGCCTGGTCGGCCGCTGCGCACGTACCACACGTTTTGAGAACCACACCGTTAAGTCTTCAGTTGATGCCCCGAGCATGAGCGGAGGACTTTGGTGTTTTATGACCAACCAATGATTTATTCTCTTTCATAAAACACAATAGAATGAAAAGAAATCAACACTTCACAAGTGGGCTGCTCGCGGCATTCCTGTTCGTAGCAGCCATGATGCTGCCCGCCTCCGTGTGGGCACAAAGCGTGACGACCGAGCAGCCCGCAGCAGGCGATGGCACGTCAGCCAATCCCTACCAGATAGCCAACGCGGCGCAACTGGCCTGGTTCCGCGACTGGGTGAACGGCACCTACACGCCCGCCGCAGGCGAGACGGCCACAAAGCATGCGTCTGCCTGCGCCAAGCTCACCGCCGACATCAACATGAGCACCGTCTGCTCCGGGGCCATCGGCAGCTGGGATCCCATTTCACGCTATGACTTAAACGTCAATTGGAATGGCACCTTCGACGGCGACGGGCACACCCTCTCCAACCTCTATGTCAACATGACGACCCAAGGAGCTGGCATGTTCGGCAGGACAAGTAACTGTACCATCAAGAACATTACGTTCTCCAGGGTCAATATCACGGGAACAACCTATTATACGGGCATTATTGGGTATCTTAAGGGTTCAGTGACCAACGTGACCGTGAAAGATGGCGTGATTACTGGCGATTATGCTGTAGGCGGCATCTGTGGTATGCAGTCAAGTGGTACTGTCTCCCATTGCACCAACCATGCACAAGTGACTGGTAGAGAGAACGTGGGCGGCATCAGTGGTGAGCCTGGAGGTACCATTGAATACTGCACCAACTACGGCGCTGTAAAAGGTACAGGTGCTGACAATGGAAGCATAGGCGGCATAGGCGGCGGCTCCCAGGATGGCGGTAGCATCTCCCACTGCGCCAACTATGGAAATGTAGAAGGAAATAGAGAAGTGGGTGGCATTCTCGGCTGGTGTGGCAAAACAGCCTTTAGCCTCGCTAACGTGATGTCGACAGGCAATGTGACCGAAACGAACAGCAACAATACCGCGGGTATGGTGGTAGGCAAGGTGCAAAGCCCACTTACCTTATCGGACTATGCTGTGTTTAACAGCGACGCCACCCTGACCCTCAACGGAACAGCGCAGACAGCCCGTGGCATCGGATATATTGACAGCGGCAACGGCGGTAGCGTCAGCGGCAAAACCGCAGGCTACACCACCGCCCAACTGCAAAGCGGCATGGTGACCTACCTGCTGCAAAGCGCAGTCCCCGAAGACACGTGGGGACAGCAATTGGGCACCGACGACTATCCGCTGCTCGGCTCTGCACACACCGTCTATGCCGAGGGCAGCATCAGCATTCTCTGCACGGGCGCAATCAGCGGCGGCAGTTTCAGCAATACGCAGCCCGCCACTGAGGGCACCGTCACCTTCAGACAACACGGCACCATCACGCACCACGACCGTGTGGAGAAGACCTGCACCAGCGATGGCAACGTGGAATACTGGCATTGCGACCTCTGCCACATGTATTACACCGATGCTAAGCTGACGACCGTGATTGCCGACCCTGTGCTTCATGCTACGGGTCACAATTACAACTACACCACTGGCTCCTGCACCGTCTGCGGGGAAGTCATCCCCATCATTACTGAAGGCACACACACCATCCAGATTGCAGCCGTAAGCGGAGGGCCCATTCAAATCAACGGCTACAACCTCTACCGCTTTGTGGCTCCTGGCAATGGCGACCTCACGGTAACGACCACGGGCTCTGCCGACACCTACGGCTCGCTGTGGAAGGGCGATGGCAAGACCCAACTGACAACAAATGATGATAATGGCGCGGGTCGCAACTTCCAATTTACTTATGCCGTAACGAAGGGCACAGTCTACTACATCGGCGTGCGCCTACGCAGTGGCGCTGCCCTCGACGGCGACTACACCATCACCCTCAGCGGCACGTGGCCGCCCTACGTGGAGACACTGACGCTGGCCGACGGCGAGGCCTACACCACCGCACAAAATGCGCTGAACTTCACCTACACCCGCAACTTCGCCCATACCCAATGGCAGCCGCTCTACGTGCCCTTCGCCATGAAGAGCGCCGACTGGACGGCACAGGGACTGGAAGTGGCCTGCATCAACAACTTCCACGAATATGAGCAAGCTGACGGCAGCACGAAGGTGGTGCTCGAGGTGAAGAAGGTGACCACGGGCATGCTGCGCCCCAACACGCCCTACCTCATACGTGCCATCGAAGCCGGCGACAAGGTCATCACGCTCAGCAACGTGGAACTTGCAGCCCCCGCTAACAGCACCATCGACTGCGCCAGCGTCACCCGCACCTACACCTTCACGGGCATCTACGCCGAGAAGAGCGACTTCAACGCCGCCAACGACTACACCATGACTGCCGGCGACCTCTATCACCCCGCGGGAGCACTCAAGCCCCAGCGCTGGTATCTGAGCGTAGCCCCGCGCGACGCCATCATCGACAACGAGCCCGGCTCAGCCTCACCCCGCGTCATCAGCGTGAGCGTGATAGGCGAAGGTGAAGCCACGGGCATCGAGGAAATTGGCATCATCAGCCACACCACCGCCAGCGGTCACAGCGGCCTCTACGACCTGCAGGGCCGCCGCCTGAACCACGAACCCGCACACGGCATCTACATCCACAACGGACGCAAAGTGGTGCGCTAAGCAGTATCATCATACCACACAGCCCATTCCATCCATGAAGAAAACCTATATTCAACCCCGCACCGAGCAGTTCCTCCTCGCCCCCACCTGCATGCTGGCCGCATCGGTGGGTAGCACATGGACGCCCGACCAACTGCCCGACGACTACGATGAAATAGAATTAGACGAGGACAAACGCATACCCGACTAAGCCCCGCCACAAAGCACACTGCAAGAGAGAGGGTGCGCCACCGCTTACGTGTGACGCACCCTCTCCTTATTTATATATGATGGCACGGCCGGTAAAATTGGGATTATATCCGACCTTTTCTCGCCATGGCTTATCCTTTCTCAATTACTCCAGAAACAACACACTAAGAGCGTTTACCGGACAGGCGTAGTGATTTACCTCCCTTCTTCTACAAATTCTACCGTGTGACGGAGGCGCAAAAATGTGTCGTCGGGGTGCTCGTCACCGGGTTCTTCTTCCCCATTATCTTCATCCTCGTCAGCATCCTGCAACAGGGTGTAGCGCACAAGTTTCTTCAAGCCTATCACGCCCATATAGCTCTGTGGTACGCCTACCAAGGCCACCTTGGCGCCGAGCAATTCGGGATGCGCGTAAAGGTTGAGGGCTGCGCGCAAGCCATTGGTGGTGGGTAGCTGCACGGGCAGGCAACCCTCGAGGTCGGAGGGATATTTTTCGTCGCTCAAAACGAGGTTGGTGTTGGCCTTCTCGGGCAATTCGAAGCGGGTGGACGACATGCGCGTACCATTGACGTAGCCCACGATGTAGCCTACCACACAGCGTTGCTGGTCGTATTCGCTCTCCATAAACTCGGCCACACTGACCGTGTCGACCGCCACCGAGCCACCGCCACCGCTGCCGCTGCCGCCACTGCCCGAACCGTTGTCGCCAGTGGGCAGTTCGATGGGCTCGCACGCCGCCAGCATCAGTAGCAGGGCGCAAGCCAAGCCGAGCAGGCTGGACAGACTGCTCGGGCAGCGCGTGATGGGAAAAAGGCTGTGTGGAAACATGGGCTCACGGTTAGGGCTATGATGGCACGCTTTCACTGCACGAGGAACTCCTCCACGGTGCCCGTCTGCGTGCTGAAGTTCACGCCTATTTTATATAAGGGGCGGGGGTCGGCGGCGTACTCCGTGGCGTAGCCCTTCTCCTCAATCTGCTGCAAGGCTTGGGCGGCGCTGCCGTTGCGCTTGAACTCGAAGATGTAGACGTAGCCGGGCGTTTCAACCACGCAGTCCATGCGGCCCTGGCTCGTTTCCTTCTCCACAAGCACGGTGAAGTAGCCTATCATCTGCATCACGAGGTAGAAGGTGTATTGGAAGTAGCGCTCGCTCTGATGCTCGTCCTTCTTGTCGTGGAAACGGTAGGTGAGCGAGGCCAGCAGCGATTTGAGTTCAAGGTGGAAGGTGTCGGTGTCGCCGGCTTCGAGGGCGTCGGTGACGCGGTTAATCCAGGCGCTCGGCGTGGTGGTGTGCGGACGGAGGTAGCCCGAGGCCAGCATGTCGATGAAGCCCTGGCGCACCTCGTCGTTGGGGAAGTCGAGCTGATAGCGACGGCGGCGCGGCTCGTAGGCCTTGATGGTGAGGTAGCCGCTCTGGTAGAGCATGGGCAGGGGGCGCTGCACGTCGGCCTTGTAGTCGACGAACTCGGCGCTGTCGTACCAGCGGCCCACCAATTCGTTGAAGCAGGTGTCGGTGTGCTTGAGCAGCTTGGTGAGGTACGTGGGCGTGCCGGTGCTGAACCAGTAGTTGCGGCGGCGCAACTGGTCGAAGCAGTTGAGCAGACTGAACGGGTTGTACACGTCAATCATCTCCTCGCCGAAGTGGTAGCCGTCGTATTGCTGCTTGAGCAATGCCATTTCCTCCTCCACGCTCACCTTCTCCTTGGCGGCCAAGGCAGCAATGGGCTCGGCGAAATACGCCTCCATCTCTTCGGCCGTGATGCCGCAGATGGCTTCGTAGCGGCCGTCCATCGTGATGTCCTTGGGCTGATTGAAGCCGCTGAATACGCTTATCTGCGAGAACTTGGTGACGCCCGTGAGCATGACGAAGCGGAGGTATCTGTCGGCGTCCTTGAACACGGCATAGATACTCCTGAGCAGGTTGCGGTTGTATTCCTCTAAGGTTATTTTGCGGCCATCCTGTTCCACCTCCACCTTCTCGTCCATGACGTCGAGCAGGGGTTTGTCGTATTCGTCGATAAGCACGACCACCTGCTTGCCGGTCTTTTCGTAGGCAGCCATGATAACCTGCCTGAAGCGTTGCGCCCAACTCATGGACGGTGAGGTCACGCCGTAAAGTTTCTCCTGTTCTGAAAGGAGCGCATGCAGCACGTTTTTCAGTTCATCCGTTTTGGTATAGTCGCCGCTGCCAAAGGAGAAATTCAGCACAGGATACGTCTGCCACTCCTTTTCCAGCGCTTCGATGGCCAGCCCTTTGAAGAGTTCCTTTTCCCCCAAGAAATAATTCTCGATGGTTGAGAGCAGCAAACTCTTGCCGAAGCGGCGCGGGCGGCCGAGAAAGACCACCTTGCTTGTGGTCACAAGTTCGTGCACCAAGCGGGTTTTGTCCACGTAAACAAAACCGTTGTCAATGATGTCTCGGAAAGTCTGTATGCCGATAGGGAATTTCATAAGCGTAAGATGTTAGGTTGCAAAGATAGCGCAAGGCGAGAGGAGGAGAAAAGAAAAGCCGCAGGATTTTCATTTTCTCGTCCCGAGCCGCAGCCTGATTTGCATCATATCCTTCCTCGTTACGTCCTCGTTCAGGATGTGGCGTGTGGTGCCCCCCAATGAAAAGAAACCGGACCTTACGGGGGGGCAAGGTCCGGCTGGAAATCGGTTTGCTTCGCCGCAAGTGACGGTGGCGGCGAAGGCGGGGCGCATGGGCCCGTGGCGGCAAACTCGTATGTGCCAAGGTGGGGCCACGCAGGGTGGGCATGCACACCGGCAAGGGGAAACTTGCGCTGTGGGGTGGTGCATCGCTCAGTGAGGCTGTGCGTGGACAAGGGGATACCGCCGTATCTTATGAGGCACACGCAGTATGTCGGCCATGACGCTGGTGAGGAGTTACAGGTGAAATCAAAAAGGGCGTCATGGCGAAGGCAAAGGTAGGCAGGGGGACATAAACAGCCAAGCGGCTCGTGGCACATTCGGACGGGTTTATGCCACAGAACATAAAAACCGGCGTTATGTGCTGCGGTACACAATTTCTCCGCACGGCTTATTTGCGGCTGATGCGGTAGAGTTCGTTCTTCTCCTCCTGCGTGAGGCTGGCGTAGCCTGAGCGGGTGATTTTGTCGAGAATCTCGTCCATGCGGCGCAGGTCGTTGGCGCGCTGCATGTTCTCGTTGTAGTCGTCCTGGCGGGTAGCGGTGTGGCGCGCGTTGCCGGGTGTCGAGGTGCGTGAACCGAAGGCTGAACGGATGCGCTGCCACAGCGAAGGACGGCGCACGGGGGTGCCGAAGACGTTGCCGTAGGGGGTGCGCTGACGGTTGTACCGGTTCCTCCAGTAGCGGAACAGGAGCCAGCCGAAGAGCATGCCGCCCAGGTGGGCAAAGTGGGCCACGTTGTCGTTGGAGGTGTAGGCCGAGAAGAGCTCGATGGCTGCATACACCACCACGAACCATTTGGCCTTCATGGGGATAGGAGGTATCAAGAGCATGATGCGCTGCTCGGGGTAGAGTAGGCCGAAAGCCAGCAACACCCCGTAGCAGGCTCCTGAGGCGCCGATGGTGGTCCAACTGTTGAGGAACTGCTTCATAGGTATGTAGGCCATACCTGTGTTCACCGTGTCGTAGAGGTAGAGTTGCTCGGCCAAGTATTCGGCCGTTTGCCACAGTTCCTGGCAGATCCCCGCACCAATGCCGCACACAAAGTAGTAGATGAGGAAATGGCGGGCACCGAGGGCGCGCTCAATGATCATGCCGAACATCCAGAGCGAAAGCATGTTGAAGAAGATGTGCTGCAGGTTGCCGTGCAGAAACATGTAGCTGACGAGTTGGAACAGGTGGAAATTGTCGGCCAGCACGAAGTGAAGCCCCAAGAGGGCGGTGATGTCGAGTCCTTGCATTTCGAAGAACTTCTGCACAATGAAGCAGATGACGTTGGCCAGCAGCAGATAGCCTGTGACGGAATTGATTTTTGGCATATATATAAATAAGGGGTGTGGCGTTTGGTGTGTGGGGGGATTGTGCTTTAATAGGGGTGGCAGCACAGGCTGGCCGATGCGCAATGATGATAACGCAGCCAGCATGTGCGGTTAGTTTGGTTAGAAAGGGTTACCTTTGGCGTGGCCTCGGTGGTTTCAGGCGTTGGTGTAGTGGAGCAGGTGGGCTCCGAAGGCCGTTTCGCAGCGTGCCGTCACGCCCACCGGCATGCGCGGTCCGGGCACGCCGCTCTGGAGCAGCTGGGGCGAGAGTTCGGTGTAGGCTTCGTCCCACAGTCCGCGGTCGATGAAGCTTTGCAGCGTTTGCGTTCCGCCCTCCACGAGCAGCGACTGGCATCCAGCCTTGTGCAGGTCGTGCATCATGGTGTCAATGTCGGCATAGGCCCGCCATCCTCGGGGTAGTTCGTCCTCCGCCACACGTCCGAGCACCACGGGTTGCGGCTGCGGTCCCACCCAGTGGCGCACGTTGAGTGCGGGATGATCCATGCATAGTGTGCGGTGGCCCACGAGTATGGCGCTGTGCGTAGCCCTCAGGGCATGCACGTGCATCAGCGAAGCTTCGGTTGAAAGGCGAGCGGCGGGTTCGGCATCGTCGTCGCGCCAACGGTCAATAAAGCCGTCGGCCGAGAGTGCCCATTTCAGCGTTACATAAGGGCGATGCAGGGTTTGTGCCGTGACGAAGCGCCGGTTCAGCCATTTGCATTCCTCCTCAAGCACCCCCACCGTCACTTCCACGCCAGCCTCGCGCAGCATGCTGATGCCGCGCCCCGCCACCTTGGCAAAGGGGTCGACGCAGCCTATCACCACCCGCGGAATGCCCGTGCGCTGAATGAGCAGGGCGCAGGGCGGCGTGCGGCCGTAGTGGGCACAAGGCTCAAGGCTTACGTAGAGCGTGCTGTGGTGCAGCAGCGGGCGGTCGGCCTCGCGCACCGAGTGTATAGCGTTCACCTCAGCGTGCGGCATGCCGCAGCAGGTGTGAAAGCCCTCGCCTATGATGCGTTCGCCATGCACAATGACGGCTCCCACCATGGGGTTGGGTGCGGCATGCAGACGGCCTTTCAGCGCCAGTTCGATGCAGCGGCGCATATAGATGGAATGCTGGTCCTGACACATGTGTATTATGAAATCATCAAGATGAACAAAGACAAAATAGCCACGCCATGATTTTACAACCTGACAGCCTCTATCACGAACTGCAACGCATGCTCACGCCCCGCTACGGTGACAGCGAGGGGCGTGCGGTGGCTCTGTGGGTACTGGCCGAGGCTTTCGGCTTCAGCCGCACGGAAGTTTATGCGGGCAAAGGTAGGGATTTTCCCGAAGATGCCCACGCACGCTTCGTGAATATATACAAACGCCTTGAGCAGGGCATGCCCGTGCAGTATGCGGTGGGTCACACCACCTTTGGCGGGCGCCGTTTCGGTGTGGAGCCGGGCGTGCTCATACCGCGCCCTGAAACGGAGGAACTGGTGCAGTGGGCCGTGTGTGAAATGCAGCAGATGCCCGCTACCAGCCCCCGCGTACTCGATGGCGGCACGGGGTCGGGCTGCATAGCCATCAGCGTGGCACTCGAGGTGCCCGAGGCGCAAGTCACAGCCTGCGACGTGAGCACCGAGGCCCTGCGTGTGGCGGAGCGCAATGCCGATGCGTTAGGCGCCCACGTACAGTTTGAAAGGTGGAACCTGCTGGCGCTACCCGCGGCGTGCGGCCCCTTCGACGTCATCATCAGTAACCCGCCCTACATCTGCCGCCGCGAGGCTGCCGACATGCTCGACCACGTGCTCCGCTACGAGCCCCACACGGCCCTCTTTGTGCCCGACGACGCCCCCCTGCTCTTCTACCACGCCTTGGCGCAGCAGTCGGCGGCGGGGGTGCTGGCTCACGGCGGTTGGCTCATGGTGGAGGTGAACCGTGCCTATGCCCGCCAGGTGGCCGCCGCCTTCAGCGCCGCTGGCCTACGCGAGGTGCAGGTGCGGTGCGATGCCTTCGGCTGTGAACGCATGGTAGCGGCGCGTCGCTAAACCCCTGGTGCCCACGCTCCTGCTGTGGAGAATTCCTTCTGCAACTTACTCAGTGGCGTACACAAACGAAGGGATGCGAAGCTTGACTATTAGATGGGACAAACACATCGAGTGTAAACATCTTCTACGTCACATCGATTTTTCGGCGGGGTGGGGGATGGGAAAAAGGAGATGCTACGTAAAAAAACGCACGTAGTACGTAAAAAAACTCACGTCGTTCGTAAATTTTTTTACGTAGCATCTATTTTCGGCGGTGCGGCGGGCCGTAAAAACAGGTCGCCGTGGGAACTTTCTTCCACGGCGGGGGATTTTTCTTCCACGGCATCCCGTCGGAGGCAACGCCTTCAATGCGTTTACCGAGCACCCGTCTTTTCTGGGGGCACTCATACAAGTTTACAGGACACCAATACTTTGTAATATGCAACAAGAGCAAAATAAATACGACTCCCTTATCCTAGAATTAGAACAATTGAGAACGGAGAATGCTCGTTTGAAGGAGATGCTTCAAGCGAATGGGATTGCGTATAAAATTGCTAACACCAATGCTGATAAAGAGAAAGTTTACTCAGACATCTCGTTCCCTGATATTCATTTGGGAAAAGACGAGAGAGTCGAGTTGTTCCGTAGTTTATTCCGTGGACGAGAAGATGTGTTCGCTCGTAGATGGTATAGCAAAACAACGAACAAGTGTGGTTACCAACCTGTTTGCATAAACGAATGGAGAAGAGGCATCTGTGATAAGAAGGCTGTCAAATGTGCAGATTGCCCCAACCGTAATTTCTTGCCACTTGGGTATAATGACATTTGCAGGCATCTTATCGGCAATGACGAAAACGGATGCGATGTGGTTGGCATCTATGCCATCATGTCGGACAACAATTGTGCATTCCTATGTACTGACTTTGACGATAAGAGCTGTAAGCATGGGTACAAGGATGATGTGCTGGCATTTGTTGGCGTTTGTCGTGATTGGAACATACCTTACTCTATTGAACGTTCACGCTCGGGTAGTGGAGCACATGTTTGGTTATTCTTTAATGATGTGATTCCTGCTTACAAGGCACGAAGACTTGGCAATGCTATTCTGACTGAGGCTATGAACCGTGAAGGAAGAATGGCATTTGACTCTTACGACAGATTTTTTCCGAACCAAGACAGAATGCCAGAAGGAGGTTTGGGTAATCTGGTAGCTCTGCCATTACAAGGTAAGGCACGTAAGGATTTGAATAGTGTGTTCGTTGATGATACATTCCTTGCGTACAAAGACCAATGGGCTTATCTTGCGCAAGTTCAGAAGATTGAAGAACAAAAGGTTGATGTAATTCTGCAGCAACATATCCATGAAGACTTGGGAGTCTTGTCAACCTCAAGCGAGAGTAAGCCATGGGTGACTCCTGTACCTCAAAATATCAATAGCGCTGATTTTACCAAAGCAATAACCGTCACAGTAGCTGATAAAATCTACATTCCCCTTAATTCTGTTTCAGCCAAAGTAATTAACCATATTAAACGCATTGCAGCATTCCGCAATCCTGAATTCTACAAGAAGCAGGCAATGCGTATGTCCACATACGGAATACCTCGCATCATATCATGCTTTGACATTACAGATGATTATCTTGCAATGCCGAGAGGGTGCAAAGAGGCTATCATGAAATTGCTTGACTCAAATGGCGCAAAATGTACTATCGTTGACGAAACGAATCATGGTAGGTCAATACCTGTTACTTTTCTTGGAACAGAACGAGAGGAACAACTTGACGCAATTGAATCACTGCTTCCTTTTAATACTGGAGTACTTCATGCTACCACCGCATTCGGAAAGACGGTAACAGCAGCATCTTTGATTGCAAGACGAAAGGTGAACACTCTTATTCTTGTTCACTCCAAGGCACTGCTAACACAGTGGCATGAACGATTAAGCGAGTTCCTGAATGTTGATTATAAAGAACCCGAACCAATCAAAAAGAGAGGACGCAGGAAGGCGTTTTCGCCAATAGGATGTCTGGATTCTACTACAAACACCATCCATGGAGTGGTTGACATCGCCTTGATGCAGTCATGTTTTGAGGAAGGAGAAGTGCGTTCATTGGTTCAAGACTATGGAATGGTCATTGTGGATGAATGTCATCATGTGTCCTCTATTACCTTTGAAAAAGTTCTTAAGTTCGTGAAGGCTCAATATGTACATGGTTTAACGGCAACTCCAATCCGCAAGGATGGTCAGCAGCCAATCATATTTATGCAATGTGGCCCCATACGATTCTCGGCTGACTCCAAGAGCCAAATTCAGAAACAGTCGTTCCGCAGATACCTTATTCCACGATTTACATCTTACCGTAGCATAAACGATGACAAACAGCCGTTTCCAGCTATACAAAAGAGTCTTGCGGCAGACGAGGCTCGTAATTCTCTCATTGTAGATGATATATGTAAAGCTGTGGAGAGTGGTAGGACGCCAATTGTTCTAACAGGCATCAAGCAACATGTGGATCTTTTGACAGAGAAGCTAAAATCTTATGTAAAAAGTGTAATTCAATTGACAGGAGCTGATACAGCCAAGGAAAAACGTGAGGCATTACAAAGGCTTAAAGAATTTCCCGCAGATGAGCCTCTGGTAATTGTTGCAACCGGACAATACGTTGGTGAAGGCTTTGATTATCCTCGCCTTGATACGTTATTTCTTGCCTTGCCAATCTCATGGAAAGGACGATTGGAGCAGTATGCTGGTCGTCTTCATCGCGAAAACGAAGGAAAGAAGGATGTGCGTATCTATGACTACATTGATATTCACGAGCCTGTATGCGACAGTATGTACCATAAGCGCCTGAGAGGGTATGCCGCCATTGGTTATCAAACCATTCAGTTGGGGCAACCAACACTATTTGGGGAGATTAGTGATTTTCCTGCAACTTCCGAGGAAAGGCAGATTTTCAATGGAATGGATTTTTTCAGACCATTGGCAAAAGATATTGCCGATGCTAAACAATCAGTCGTCATATCCTCGCCAAAATTATATCGAGTTACAAGCAACAAACTTGTTTCCTTGATGAAAGAACAAAGTGCCAATGGCATTGAAGTAGCAATCATAACCTCGACTTATGATGAACAGGTCGATTCTCTTGTGTCGTTAGCCTTCCATGTAACCACCAAACCAGACTTGAGACTTTGCGCTGTAATCATAGATAGGTCTTTCGTTTGGTATGGGAGTGTAAATGCTCTCGGCTTCAACACAGAGAAGGACAACATAATCAAGCTAAAGGATGGAAAATTAGCAGATGAGGTGCTTGGCATGGTGTTAACATCATAATGATAGGTTATATGAATGTTGGTCAGAAAAACGATGTTTACAGATCCTTTACAGAAACCTTCCAAAAATTGACAGAAAAGGACGATGACTTGTGTTTATGCATCCTCCTTGTTATGAGCCTGCTTTTAATGGCTTCATCATAGGGGAAAAGGTGTCATAGGTTATCTTCGCTTGGTAATTGAAATGTCGATCAATCACTAATCATTTCGTGAAATTTCAAAAGGTCACGGGAGATGAGTTTTGTCTCCGAAAGGTCTCTTGAAGGTCACTAATAAAAGAAAAAGCAGTTAAGTTCTTGGCTTAACTGCTTGATTTTTAATGTGGACCAGCTAGGGCTTGAACCTAGGACCTCCAGATTATGAGTCTGAGAGATTG
>OBLI01002100.1_pt1 | contig 17677 bp, 5 predicted proteins | sample 1519701 | NCBI WGS metagenome assembly OBLI01 (sample SAMEA3663005, study PRJEB22513) | pig gut metagenome | biome: pig gut; feature: pig-associated habitat; material: faeces | place: France | collected 2012 | reverse complement strand
GAACAGGAGTATGATATGAAAAATACTAATATTACAAAAATAATCGGGACAGCGATCGCAACCGCAGGAACGATAGCCCTGGCGTCCGTTATCAAGAGCCGCAGAGATCTCAAGAAAGTTCTCGATAAAGAACAAAAGCTCCTTGAGACCTCAGAGGAGTACGTTTCATCACTCAAGATGACCTCGGAAAGAGGCCTAGAGGGCTGGAAGGAAAAACTAGCAAAAGATGACATGGAGCATCTTTTTATAAAAATAAACTCGATAGGATTTTCTACAACGCTTGATATTAATGGGGATGAAATGATAACACAGCTTGCATCTCCAGCTTCTAAGAAAGCTGGAGAAGAGGCTCGTGATGTTATGCTGAAGTTGATGAATATCGGAAACGTTTGTATACTCCTCTGTGAATCCGCAGAGAATGGAACAGATTACGAGTATGAGATGAACCTGAGACTGTTCAATGAGAGCCTTAAGGAGCTTGAGAACGCCGTAGAGCGTCTCAGGGCTCATATTAGCTTCAAATAATATGTTAAAGGACTTAGTTTGCCTGAGTCCTTTTTTTCTTATAAAACCTTTGAATGAACTTATATTTAATACTGTAAAAAATATAAGAAAGGGGAATGATACGTCATGAATAGCTTTGTATATGAGGCAAGCATGGAAGATTCCTTTATATATAAAACACTCAACTCGTCATCAGGACTTATTGAGAAAATAGTAAAATACATCAAGACATCGGTTGCTCTTGATAAAACATATTGGGAAGAGCAGTATTCCCAAATTGGAAAAGGAATAATCTCTCCATTATGTGGAAGAGTTCTGGAAGCCTACGACAATGGACTTATAGAACTTCTATATTCAAGAGAAACAAAAGTTGGAACATCAATTCCTTTTATTGTAAGAAAGAAAGACAATAAAATAGTTGCTTCCATTTTTATCTCCACATTCAGCACTATTGATAAATCTGATAATTTAACCATACCGGTAAAGCAGATATACGCTCTTATGGAATGTGCGTATGTTGCATTACAGATGCAAATCAATCCAATGAAAATCCAGAGAAATGTGGCACTTATGAAACTTTGTTCAAGTGTATACGTTCAAATGATTATGAGAATTCTTAATAAGGAGTATTCTCTCATTTTGGACAATACTCTGTATGAGAAAGTCCAATATTGTGTTGCAAGATTCTTTATTGAAAGAATCTGGGAATATCCTAATAAGAATCTTGTTGATGCGTATGCTTCAAATGATTTGAAGTACATCGACAATCTTGATCTGGATATGTTAAAAACTGGATATGAAAATTTCGGCATAACTGATATTAATAAACTAATTGAGTATATCAAGACTCTGTCTCCTCGTATGAGTGAACTCAATATCAGATATTTTATTGAGAGATTTGTTAATACATACCACAGCTCAGCTCTGATCTCATTAGACTATCTACCATATGTATTCTTTGTTATAATTAATATATTACTTGGTAGCTTCTTAATAAGTCAGGCTGCTCTCAATGATTTAATCAAGAATATCAGAGGAATGAATAAGTTCTATATCGAACTTTCTAAACTTGTATGATAAGAAAGGAATGATTTAAATGGCAGAAATATCAAAAGGTATGTTTTATAAAAAGGAATTAGATGAGAACGGTAATGTTACAAAACAGGTTCCATTTTTACCAAAGACAACCGCGGGGCTTGTTGTGACTGAGGACGGTTCGACAGTTGAAAGTAAATTACAAGACCTCGGCAATAAGAAATCGTATCTCACTTATGAAACTCTCGAGGCATATATGGCTGATTATGAAGCTGGTTTAATTCCAGCTGGAACACTCGCAATTGTTACTGAAAAATAATATTTGACGTATATAAATAGAAGATAGGTATAATCCCTATCTTCTATTATTTTTTACATATTCATATAATCAATAAGAGCCATTCTCTCTTCTGGAGTAATATCTCCACAAAGCTCCGCCTCGTAGATTTCTTCGAGAACGGATTCTTTCACAGTATTTCGAGTATTTTTTAGTAAATCATTTCTTTTCTCTTTATTCAATTCATGTTCTCTGCTTAAAATATCTATTCTTTCATTGAGTTCCTTTCTCTTTTTTGGAGATAATCTCATATTATCAATTTCTTTCTTCAATTCCTGAGCTTTATCTTTTTTCATTTTACTTTTATTGATTTTATCATATATATCTTTGATCTTCTCTCGTTGTGATGTATCCAGATCCTTATAACCAGGTTTTCTGACATCTCTTTCGGAGTTTCCTCTCCATTCGTTCATTTTGGTCAGAGCACGTCCCTTCTTTTTCGCATTGCAAACATCAGCATGGTTCCGTGGATCGTGAACTTCTTTTCCATTTCTATATGCAAGATCGGCTAAGTGCATAACGTCGTATTTATCGGCAGCTCTATCTAGTTTAGATGCGTTGTCCCATTCATTGGTTGCCTGTTTACGAAGCTTTTGTGCTTTTATTTTTGATTTCATGCTTCCTATTAACTCGTGATTAACAGCTTGTCTCGCATCATCATCAGCACTCTTTCTGAGAGAATCGGCTTTAGTGGTTAATGGATTTGAGCGTCTTGCTTGTGCTGTGCTTTCATTAAGAATACTAAGCATCATATCTCTTGTATCGAGATCTATCTCACCATTATTTTCTGCTTCACAGATCATTAATTCTAAATTAGTCATAATTATATACATCCTTTCTTAATTACATATTGATTATTATATTGTACTCATAGAGGAAACTATATTTTGCTTATATATTATATGGATGTAAACATATGTTTATATCATATTATTGATATGGGAGGTCAGATAAACTATGTACGAAAAAAAGAAGAAAGACTACGACAGGTTCTGCATTGATGACATCCTGGATAAAGTCAAGGAGAAGAAAAAGAAGTCCAACAAGAAGAAAAAGCTGGTAGCCACTAATTATTAAAAAATAATCAGCGAAACTATTAGCTAAAATCAAGGCACTAAAGCTTTGAAAAGAAAAATCAACCATTAGGAGGAAAACACAATGGCTAAAGTAATTTCAGTTAAGGAAGTACTCGAAGAAATGAGTGCTACAAGGAAAAAAGACGGTAAGTTTAATTATAACCGCTTCAACAAGAAGAACTTCGAAAAGCTCATGAAGGCGATGTTGAATGACCCTAACTTCAAAACAGAAGTTGCCCACGTTAAGAAGGGTGAACTCGACTCCGTTGAGGAAATTGAAGTTTCCAAGAACTTCAGAAAGTTCTGCCAGAGAATCATTGAAAAGTCCGGAGTTGACAAGAAGGAATCAGAAAGAATTCTCTCAGATGAATTTGTGTTTGATAATGTTTCCGGTCTTTATGAGTTCTTTGCAACTGCAATGTATCTCTACATCGAAAAAGGTAACCGCTTCGATCTTCTTCCAAAGAAGGATTTCAAAGGTTCAATCTGCATAAAGGAAGAAAAGAAGTCATCAAAGGTTACATCCGCTCACAGTCCTCAGACTCGTGAATACCTCGGCGACTTTGAAATCAGTAAGGATGACCACAAGGTTCTCGTTGTCAAGTCAACATGCCCGTCATACCTTAAGAGCCGCAAGAAGGTTAAATAAGACAACATCATTTAATCATATTTTACTCCATTCAAGGCTGTGTATATATTTACTATATACACAGCCTTATTTTTTATGTCAAAGAAGATAATCTATTATGGATTATCTTCTTTTTTGTCCGTCTTTTTTGCTTGTTTTTCTTTAAGAAAACAGTTGTTTAAATATATTTTTCCTTATATTTGATTATAAAGAAAGGAGAAAATGATGGCAAATAATAAAAAAAGTAATAATGTGAAAAAAACAGCAGCTACACTTAACTCAAGATGGCTGCAAAACACATTAAAGTCTATGGGTGTTGCGGGTACAGAAATGATTAAAGATCTGATGCCTGCAACTGGAGAAACTATTAGCAGTGCCACTCAAGTTGCAAGTGATGCAATAAATTCGGTTAAATCCGCGAGAACTGGTGCTGAATCACTGGCTAAGGATATTAAAAATAGTTCTGCAATAAAAATGGGGCAGGATTTTTTTAAAAACGCCTTAGAAGATATTAAAACGGGAAATATTTATAATACCGAAAGAGAAGGATCGTTCGGAGGATTTGATGATTCCGATATGGATGCTGATACCCTTTTCGGTGACATTGACGATCTTATGTTTGGGGATGGAGAGGATAGCCCAGACGTAAACATTGTTAATCAAGAAATAAACGGTAATGGTGGTGCTACTATCAAAGCAATAGATAGAAGCACTGAATATCAGGTTAGGTCCTCAAAAGCTGTTGTTGATACAATGGTATCCATATCTTCGACAAGCATAATGAACACCAGTAAAATTGGTACAGAGGTTATATCTCAATTAAATAATATCAATTCAAACTTGGCTGCAATTATTGAGTATAATAATACCAATATGACCAAGTTTATAGATGCCTCAATAGGATACTATGAACAGATGACGGCTAAATCATCGTCTTCTAATCATTATGGAAATGAGAGAATTACTGCAGATGAACTTTATACAGGTTCGGGTGGACTTGATTTTTCGAATTATAAAGAGTTTGTCAAAGCTAATATTAAGGAATATAAGGATAGTTCTTTATTTGGTAGTGCTTTGTCTATGATTGTGGACAATAAGGACTTACTATTTGGTAATTTGGTTGCAAATCCACTTGGAACTATTCTCAAAGGTGGTATGAAAGCTCTCATCCCTCAGGTGACTAAGACTGCCATGGAAACCCTCGATAAAACTATGACAGACTTTATACCGGTTATGTTAGAGAGAATAGGATCTCTCGAGGATGAGTTAGAGCCTAATGCAGCTACATCATTTATATCCAAAGTATTTGGTGTTAAAACAAAAAGGAAGAAAAACTTCGATTTATCGAAAATTGAAAAAGGACCGGTTCCTTTTAATGGATATGCTAATCATGCTATAATTGAAATTATTCCAAAATATCTCAGAGAAAGCAATGCATATTTAAGAGAAATTGCAGCAGCTGTTACAGGAAAAACAGACAAAGAACTCAGATCTACTGAAACAGGATTTGATTGGGAGACTGGAACATTCAAAAATCTGGATGAAATGCGTAAAAATGTTTACGACGAAATTCAGTCAAGAACAACTTCCGAATTTAGAAATAGTAAATTCGGAGATAAAATGTCTGCTCAGGTTGTTCACCTTAAATCTGAAAGAGACCAAGAAAACTATGAAGATGCATTAGAGCAGCTCTATACTATGATTGAGCAACATCAAGGAAAGATAGATTTTGCTAATAAAGATCATATGAATGAAATCATGGGAGGAATCAATGCTTCGGATAGCATTAAGAATCTCATTGAATCATATATCGAACATCTTCAAGAAACTTCGGATGAGGCTATAGGTAGTGCAATCGCTGCAAAACAAAAGGCTACTCGTGAACGAAACCAAGCTATGCGTGATGTTGAGGAAAGTGCGACTGAAAGAGGTATTCGACAGTTCATCGACAAAGGATCTTATGACGCATACATAAAAGAGAAGTATACTGGATCTAAGGATGCATCTGTTTCAAATGGACGTCGTGGACCCTCAAAAGTCAACGCCTCGGTTCCTAGCTTACTTCAGGGAATTCAAGATACACTCAATAGGGGAATATATGTTCAAATCAAGTCTAAATTAGGCAGTTCATCAGATAGCACATCTGTAGATTCCAATAATTCTAAGAAAAAGGTTAAATTAGCCAAAATCGAAAAGACAAAAGGTACTGAGACTGCAATTCAAACCAAAGATGAATTCAAAAATGCATTTTCAGAAGATGAGGCTGAAGAAGCATCCATTTCCCAGATGATTGAATCTGATAACCCCGGATTTAGAGAGCGTTTCGGTAGAGAGTCATCTAAACAAATAAATGCATTTAAGGGTGTTCTCGATGGAATTATGGCGGGAAATTCAGATAAAGCGTTTGATGAGTTCATAAATGGTATAAGAGTTAAACTCAGACAAGCAGGGGAGTTTTTATCAGAGCATTTCTTCACACCAATAAAGAAGCATCTTTTTGGTGAAAAAGATGAAAGCGGATATCTTCATGGAGGGTTATTCGAAGGTGTCAATAATAGAATGAAAGAATCATTCTATAGTTTAAGAAGAATGATTACAGGTAAGGGATATATTGATGCTGAAGGTAATAAAGTTGAAGATGCCAATGAAGAAGAAATGAAGAATACTGTTGCCGGCAAACTGAAAGGAATGCTCGGTGGGCTCAAGGATGGTATTCATGAAAAGCTTTTTGGGAAAAAAGCTGATAACGAAGGGGAAGAAGATAAAGAAGGTATACTTCCTAAAGCTAAAAAGAAAATAAGTGCTGGAGTATCATCTTTACTCAAGGGAATCACTGGTTGGAAAAAAGCACTGTTTGGCGAATCTGATGACGAAGATGCAGACCCAGAAGAAGAGGGTAAAAAAACACTTGATAAAATAAAAGAAAAAGCTAAGGATGCCTTACCAAGTGCACTCGTTGGATCCATGACTGGTGCTGCAGGTAGTATGTTGGCTGGAGGGTTTCTTGGTACTATAGTCGGAGGACCTATTACTGGAGCTCTTATTGGTCTTGCTGGAGGTATTGCTAGTCGATCAGATAAATTTAAAGACTGGTTATTCGGCCCAGAAGATAAAGATGGAAAAAGAATTGGTGGAGTAATTTCCGAGAAAGTTCAAGACTATGTTAAGGAAAATGGTAAATACCTTGCAGGTGGTGCTGCACTTGGTATGGCCAAGAATATCATCACCGGAAATAGCGGTGGATTACTCGGAACCCTTGTTGGTGGTCCACTTGCTGGAGCAATAATGGGTATAGGAACATCAATGCTCATCAGGTCTGATATGTTCCAGAAATTCCTCTTTGGTGATGACGTTACTGGACAAAAAGGTTTAGTAAACACCGTAAAGGGATGGTTTGGAAATCTTGGTAAGAATAAATCTGGGGACGCTTCTGGCGGAAAACTTGCTGGAATGGCTGGAATAGGTGTTGGTGTCGGAGCAATTACTGGTGCCATGATATCAAAGGTTGGTATTCTCGGTTTATCATTAGGTCCAATGGGACCTATTGGTGGTGCTCTTGTTGGACTCGGTGGTGCCATCTTAGCACAGAAGAAAAACTTCAAAGAGTGGCTCTTCGGTAAAGTTGACCCAGAAACAGGAATTAAACGTGAAGGTATCATAGGTCGATTCGGAAACATGCTCAGTGTCACAGTATTTGAGCCAATGAAGAATACCATGATTGACCTAGGAAAGAGATTCAAAACTTTCTTATATTATGATGTACTCAATAAGTTCAATCTTATAATAGAACCAGTTGGTAAAGCTATCTTTGGCGGACTTAGTAAAATCACAGGTAGTGCAATATCATCACTTTCAGATCTTGGTGACGTCATTAAAGAAGACTTTCTCATGCCTGCTCTCGAAAAAGCTAGAAAGTTGTTATCTCCTATCACTGGTGCAGTCACAAGAGTTGCCAAAGGAATCTATAATGTAGGTACCACAATCATCAAAGCTCCTATAAATTTATTATATGGAATAGTAAGTCCGATAGGTCAGGCTATTGCAAAAACTGTAAAGGGAACTGTAGGAGTTGTTACGGCTGCAATTAACTATGGTGTAGTTAAACCAATAAAGACATTAGTTGTTAAACCGTTACTTGGTGCAGTTAATCTTGCTACGAAAATCATAACTAAACCATTTGAGATTGTTGGTAAAGCAACCGACTTTATAACAAAGAAAATATCTGCATTCTCAAGTCGTGTCTCAATATTCTTGCACAATGTGGGTCAAGATTTCAAAGAGTGGATATTTAAGAAAAATCCAGTTGCTAAGGGATTAAGAGCTGCAGGTGCTAAAGTAAAAGAATTTGGTGCACGTATCAAAACCACATTTAAAATCCTCGTTAACCCTCTCACAGAATTTGTGAAAACGTCGCTTAGTGAAGTTAAAAATCATCTTGTTAATGGTATTAGCAGATTCTTTAGTATGCTTAATCCGATAAACTGGATTAAAGGAATATATGGTCTTATCACAGGTAAAAAACGTGATAAGAAAGATAATGCAGACCCGACTAAGATGGGATATTTCCGTAGAGCGTGGTGGGAAGCTGGACAGATTGGACCAAGAGACGCAGGTCCTGCCGATGACCTCTCATACGGTAAACGACGCAAAAATAATAGCTATTTTAAGAAACATGGAAGAGAAAAGACATATTACTATGCCGAAGATGGTACAACATATATCCAATCTAAAAATGGAAAATACTATGATGTTATAGGTCCAGATGGTGAAAGAAGCGTTATATCTGCTGAAGAGCTCCCAGATGTCTCAACCTTAACTAAGAAAGTTCAGGGTGTTGATGGTGACGATGCGAATGCTGAAAGCAGAGAACTCCTGAAAAAACGTAACGAAAATAAAAAGAAAATAGGAAAGGCTACCGGTTGGCAACTCAAAGCCGATACTGCTGAGAACCGAGAAATTGCCAAGGCGATGGCTGCAAAGAAAGGGAAGACTATATCATTCCATGATATTGAGACAGAAGATTCTCAACTCAGAATGCGTGAAGCTCGTCTTCAGGAAGACACACTTGACGCAACAGAAAGTATCAAAGATAACACGTATGAATCTAGTGGATTATTAAAAAATATTTTAGATACATTGACATTTGGTATGACAATGAGTCCAGAGGAAAGGCAAAAACTCAGAGAGCATAAACAGGTTATAAAGAAGAAGGCTGCATTCTTAAGTGGATACGATGGTGCTCAAGCAAGAGAAGATGCTGAGCAAGCTAGGAAAGAAGCCGAAGAAATTGCCGCACGCCAAGCTAGTACTCTGGATAGTGAAGGATATAAGAATTCTAAACATAAGGCTAAGAAAAAAACAAATGATAAATATTCTGGTATTCGAACAAGAAGATATGAGGACAACTACACTCGTCAAGGATTTTTCAAAGGTTTTAAAGGTGGTATTAATGACCTAGTTGGATATTGGAAAGGTGGGCTCAACAAAATTTGGGGAGATGAAGAACCCAAAAAAGAAGATACTGATGATGCAGAAATTCCTAAACATGCAACTGGTACAAGATTTGCAAAACCTGGTCCTGCAATTGTTGGTGAGAATGGTCCTGAAGCAATATATAGTAAAGGTCTGAGTACTGGAAAAATTGTTGGTCTATATGGTCCTGAAGTTCGTAATCTTAAAGGCGGGGAAACTATTATACCGAATGAGAGAATCGGTAAAGATGTAAATTCTTCTGAACGTAGCAATCTTACTGATGATGGTATAGAGAGAACTAGCGATCCTAGAAAACTCGGTATTGGTGAAAGAATAATACGAGAGTTACTCGGTATTAAAAAACTCACAGCAATATCTGCAACAGCTTCAACTTCTGAAATTCCGCAAATTGAACAATCACAATCGGATCCATATGACGATGAAGAGTACGATACTACTAATCTTCGTAGGCTTGGTGGTGGAATAAAAACAGGAATGTCCAATCTGGTTAGAAGATTACCCGGAAGCGGTTTAGTCATGAAGGGTGTTCGTGGTGTTGGAAATGTTTTCGGTGCTACTAAAACTGTAATTGGTGCAGGTAATGAGCTCTTTAAAATAACTAGAGGTAAGATGAGAAAAGTCGGTCGCAGAATCAAGTCTATAGGTAGCCCATTTGGTAGAATTAAACGTTCTTCTCGTAAAAGAAGACCACGTTCTCTGACGACTGATTTGACGGGAGAGGATTCCTCCGATGATGGGGAAGGTGAACCTGATTCATCCGACGCATCAATCGTTGATAAACAAATGGAAGAAAAAAATAAAGAGGACGAAGAGCAAAAAGAAAATGATGCACAGTTAGAAGTTTCTTCACTCACAGCTGAAAATCGGCATGCTGAGGTTATGAAAAGAAAGGAAGAAGAATCAGATAATGCCAGAGGGGATGCCCTACTAGAATCAGTAAATGAAATCGAAAAGGGACAAAAAGAACACAGTAAGCTCTGGAGTTCTATCTTTGGTAAAAAAGGACTTATTACTGGTGGGTTAATGCTCATTGCCCCTTATTTGTTTAAATTTTTAAAATCGTTCCTAACAACTCTTGACTTACCGATATTTGGTCATATAAAGGACATATTCTCAAATTTGAAAACCACACTAACAGAATGGTGGGATGGTCTTAAGAAAGATTTCAATTTCGGTATTGATAATCTTGGTGATGGAGCATCCGTAAAAGATAAGATTATTGACAATCTTAAGCGTGGACCTAGAGTATATGATGAAAATGGTAATTCAGATCATCAGACTAGTGCTAGAAAAAAACTTCGAGATAAGCTTGCAGCTAGAAAAATCGCTTCATTTTTTGGTAGAAATGAAGACGGTCTCATGGATGACGCTAGTGTAAAGAGAGGAACCGATAATATATATACTTGGGGGAAAGATAAATTAAGTAAACTTTTTGGATCTAATAAAGAAAAGGTTGCTGAGAAAGTTGTTGAAGATAGTGCAGATGATGTATTAGAAACTGCAGCGGCTAGAACCGCTGTTAAAGAAGGGGCTGAAACTGCCACTGAGAAGACCGCAGCATCTATAACTAGAGAAGCAACAGAAAATGCCGTTAAGGATGTCGGAAGTAAAGTACTTAAAGAAGGAACCGAAGCCGTCACAACAAAGGCTGCGTCAGATGAGTCACTATGGTCAAAAGTCATAGATATGATCAAAAAAGCGTTTGTGGCTATTCGTGATAAAGTTATTAAGCGAGGGGGAGCTTCAAAAGCCGCTACTGCAGCGATAAAAAATGCACCAGATGATGTAGTTAAAACAGTTAGTAAGTCTAAAAAAGCTTTTCCAAAAGTTTCTGGAAAAATAGCATCTATACTCGGAGTTACTGCCGGTCTTGGTGCAACGGTAATTGGATTGGCCGCTAAAGAAGGAACATGGATTGCTGTTGGTGCTTTGAATGGACTTACTGGTGCTGCTAGATTGTTCAGAGTTGATAAACCAGACTCATTGATGACAATTATTTCTGGAGCAATAGGGGCATTATCAGGAACAACTGTCGGATCCATCATTGATGTAATTAACGAATTAGTGGTTTCTGTAGTAGGAGTAGATATTCTCTCACAATTTGCAACGTTGATATACAGTGGAATCATGAGAGTTAGTGGTAATGAAGAAGCTGCGGATGCTCTTCGTGATGCCCAAGATGAATTCCAGAAAAAATTTGAAAAAGATAAAACCGCAGAAATTACTGAGCAGTATAAAACTATGCAAGCTGCGGGAATAATAGGACATGATGTTACACTCGATAAGTTTATCGAAGGTGCAAATAATGGGGAATATGGTGCACATATAACATCATTCGCCGACTACAATGATGAGCAACATAAAACCTTAGGAACTAAAATCGGCGATAGCATGCACGACAGTCTCACAGAGGTTAAGGAAACTCTCATAGGAAGTAAAAAGACCAAATACACTGACAAGAAAGGAAACACATATACCCAAAACGACGACGGAACCTACCAGGTAACAAATAAATCTGGAAAAGATTTGGGCTATGTAGGAGAAGATGCAATCCCAGAGGATGCCGATAAAGTAGTTGAAAAGACCGACGGTGCACTTGTGAAACTTGGAAAGAGTATTATTAAATTGGTAAAACCATTTATACAGATGCTGGTTCCAACTATTCCAGAACTCACCAAGTCCGTAGGATATATCATATCTGGTCATCCGATAGAGTTGCTTAAGAGTGAAATCAATATAGATGAAAGTGTGCCAATGGCAGGAATAGCAAAAGCAATTGCATTTATTCCTAAAATCACAGGATTTGTTCCAGCGACGATGTCATGGTTGGGCAAAAAATTGCTTGGACCTATTGTATCAATTCTTGGGAATGTCATGGACATGGCTTCTGACCTTGGTACTAATGTGGCTAACAATATCAATTGCATGATGAGTGGTGATATTGATGGCTTATGGACAACCGATGCTGGTGATGAAGCAGATGGTATCTATGGGGTTTGGTCAAAGGCACTCGGATATGGAATGAAAGCTGCTGTGACCCCTATCACATTAGTTAGTTGGGTTGGTCATGGAATATGGAATGGTTTTAAAGGATTCAAAGAAGGTGCAGCTGCATTATTCCAAGACAATGTAGCTAATTTCGGTAAGATTTGGGATTATGTTAAAGGTGGTCACCCGATTGAAATGTGGAAGGATGATGTGGATATATCTGAAGATAATCCTCTCACAGTTCTTACAAAAATAGCATCAGCAGTAGCTAAGTATTTTGCAACTCCTTTAGCACTCCTCAGTGCCGCAGGACATAAATTACTGGATCCGATTAATTCATTAAAGGAAAAGGTAAAAATTGACTGGGGTAAATTTAATGATACAGCTGATGCGGTTGCCGAGATGGGTAAAAAAGGAGATATTAGTGGAATATGGAATCAGTCATTTAAATGTGAAGAAAACGATATCTTAGCCCCAATCTTCCACTTATTTGATGGAATAGTAAAAGTTTTCAATACTATCAGGGGAGTATTCAACTGGATTCCTGGAAAACTAGGTGAGGCAAAAGAGTGGTTTTATGAGACTAAATTTGGACAGTGGGTTGATGATAAACTCGGTGATGATGACGAAGAAACTAACACCACTGGTGGTACTACAACTACGACAACTGTTACAACAACTGATACAGAAGATGTTGGTGGTAGCGGTGATGGTATAGGAAATGCATCGATAACCGATGTTTCACATATCAAACCTGTTGATGATGGTACCTATTATTCTCAAAATGATCCAAGATGGGCATCTGTTAAGTTTGAAAAGAGTGACGGTACTGATGATGGTGCTACTATAGGAGATACCGGATGTGGCCCGACAGCTATGGCTATGGCTATGTCAGACGTTACAGGAAAGACAATAACCCCTACAACAATGGCAAAACTTGCCCAAGAAACTGGTGATCGTGATGAAACAGGTGTTAACTGGAACTTCATAAACACTGCAGCAAATGCATATAACGTTGATAGTACACAAGTGATGAGTCCAACAGCAAGTACAATATCATCAAAATTATCTAATGGAGAGCCTGTTGTTCTTTTGGGACAGAGTCCAAGTGAATCTGACACATCACCATACACATCGTCTGGACATTATGTTGTTGCTACAGGTCTGGATTCTCGTGGTCGTGTTAAAATCAGCGACCCTAGGGGAGTCGACTATTCAATTTCTGTACCTGCATCAGATTTAGCATCCGAAACTATATCTATGTGGTCGTTTAAGAATACTGGAAGCCAGATATTCCCAAGAAAACCAAATAAGCGATCAGGAAAACGTGGAGGTCGTGGTAATGAATATTTAACATGGCTTCAAACAGACCCGAGATGGGCAAATAAAAAACTCGGAAAATCAAATTGTACAATGGCTGACTCTGGATGTGCAGTAACTTCTGTTGCAATACTGACAGTGTATTCTAACACAATCATTGACGAAGATTACGATCCGGGATTCCTCTGTGATTATTTAAGTGATAACGGGGGATTCGACAGTTCAGGATGTCTGAACTGGAATGCTGTTCCGGGCTTGAGTCATGCTGGTAGAGGAGACTTTAGTAGTCCAGACAAAAAAACCGTTACAGATACTATTTCAAAATTGATGAGCGACGGTTATTTTGTAACACTTTGTGTTAACAATGGTGGTCATTATGTTGCAATTATCGGCGTTGATCTTACAGATGGCGTGCTAAAAATGAAGGACCCTGCACAGAATGAAATAGTAAATGTGTTCGATAAATATTCCGCGTCATCTTGTGATTCATATCACTTTTTCAAGGGAACATCATCCCCAATAGAACTGACTTCAATCACATCATCTAAGAAAAAGGGTAATGCAGTAATATCCGCTGTTAAAGATGTAGTATCCCCTATAACGACAATTGGTTCATATTTTGGAAAATATGCATCAGCAATATTTAATGCTGTATTAACTGGTAATTATGATATAAATTGGGATGATGTGTTTGCAGACGAAACCTCGCAGGATGCATCGATAGAAACAATTGAACAGAGTACAACGACTGAACCTACAAATGAAACCGATAATCTAAGCGAGGAAGAAAAAGAATTAATTGAAAAGGTTAAAAAGAAGTATCATGGTCAGAGTCCACAGTACAATCCAGAGACCGGAAAGTATTTTGTGCTTGATAACAACGGTCATAGTATAAATGGAACCCTCGAAGAATTAGCTGGTGAGAGTGCTAGTTATGATTTAACGCATTTGATTAAATTGGTTAAGAACAATACAGGTCAAACCCCAATACTTGACTCTAAAACAAAGAAATACTATATATTCGATGATAACGGTCAAAGAATGTATGGAACTCTTATGGAGTTATCTAAAAAGCAACTAAAACCAAACAGTGCCGAGATTGAATCCGTTAAGGAAAAGACTGGCCAAACCCCATTATGGAGTACCAAAGCAGGTCAATACTATATATTCGATGATAACGGTCAAAGAATGTATGGAACTCTTGCACAATTATCAGGAAAAGAAGCAAAACCTGGTGTTATGGATAAGAAAACTATTGCCAAGACTCAAGACATGATTGACTGGAATAAATCACATTATTATAACGCATATGGTGCAGCACAGAGTGATAAGAAGACTAATGCTCTGATTGCACTAGCCGAAAACGGGGATCAAGATGCTGTTTATGAATTGGGTCGCAGGGCTAGTGGATTAACATATGACAGTACAGCCAATACAAAACAACCATATGTTAAATATGAGGATTATGAAAACGACGAGTTAGCCAGAGCATGGATTAAAGACGCTGCGTTGAGTGGTAATCTCACTGCATGTGAGGCTATTCATAGGAGTGTAGAACTTGATCTAGATTCACCATTTGCAGATCCATCATATTTATCTGATAAGGAATGGAATACGATTGAAGCCACAATGTATAAAACTGATAGCAAAATGAGAAAATTTATCGGTATGGCTTCTGGCACCGCTTTAACAGTAGCAACTCATAATCCGGTTGGTTGGGTAGCTTCTGGATTGTATTCATCACACGTGAATAATAAATCCAACGGAGGATCTGGTACTGGACCAATCCGTGGTGGTCGAGGTGATGTCGTTCCGTCCAAACTGAATGGATCAACATATTATTCTCAAAACGATTTGAGATGGTCTAATGATAGATTCATTCGAAGTGATGGTAATGACGACGGTGCAACCATAGGTAATTCCGGTTGTGGACCTACAGCAATGGCGATGGCACTATCTGATGCTACTGGAAAGGATATCAAGCCTACAGAAACTGCTAGACTTGCACAAATAACTGGTGATCGTGATGAAACAGGTGTTAACTGGAATTTCATTGACAATGCTGCAAGATATTATGGAGTAGACACCCTCCAATCGAATAACCCAAGTAGAGAATTTATCGAAAGTTCTCTCCGCACAGGTTCCCCAGTGATACTGTCTGGACAAAGCGACGGAGATGTTGATTCACCATATACTCCAAGCGGACATTATGTTGTTGCCGTCGGAACTGACAACCGTGGTAATGCAATTATAAATGACCCGCGAGGAAAAAATTATTCGAAATATGTTAACATTGATAAGCTTGTAGGTAGCACAGGATCAGCATGGTTAGTTGGAAATGGAAATACTTCAAATCAAAATAATAAGAATTATCCATTCACGACTAAAAAATATATAAGACGTGGAGGTAAAGGCGGTGTAACTGCGAGTGATGTAGTTACAGTAGCTAAAAATGAAATAGGATACTTGGAAAAAGTTCAAGGAGCTACGGATGGTCAGTTGGATGATAAAACTGGTAATGCTAACATTGGTCCAAGTGGATATGAGAGAACTAAGTATTACCGAGACTTAGGTCTTGGCCGTGGTGGATATTGGTGTGCAGCTTTTGTTAGCTGGTGTGTATGGTCAGCAACGGGTAGAGACAATTCTAAGACAAAAGAACTCATGTGTGGCGATGTTTCCGCGTCATGTAACTTTATCCTGAATAATTTCAAGAGCAAAGGTCAATGGTACACTGACAGGCCTGCTATAGGTGACCTCATTTTATTTAACTGGGCAGACAGTGGAGATCCACTGGCAGATCATATAGGTATCGTATATAACATTGATGAGAATTATGTATATACAATCGAGGGTAATAGTGGAAATCCCGACGGAGATGAAAACGGAAGACCTGATGGTGTATTCTGTCATAAATACAAATTAGGTGATTCCGAAATTATGGGATACTGTCGTCCAGCTTATGATGGAACTCCAAATTTTGGCGGAAATGCTGAAGCCGTAACAGATGCAACTGTTTCAGAATCCACCCAATCTAATGATGTATCCTCTCTATTCAGTAAAGCTGGAGCTGCTATATTTAAAGCTGGATATACCGGAAATTGGGATATTAACTGGGATGAGGTTCTGTCTGAACCGGTAGCACTCTCCTCCACCACAGGAGTGACAACTACTGGGGACTCATCATTAAGTGCAACAACTCTAACAGGTTCAGATAACGCAGAAAAAATTTGGAATGCATTAGTCAACACTAAAGGAATTAATAAACAAGCTGCTGCTGGTATTATGGGTAATATGCAAGCCGAATCTGGATTAGTCCCTAATGTTAAACAAGGTGACTATGGACAAAACGGATATTCAGAATCAATCGAGTATACAAAAGACGTGGACAATGGAACAATGAGCAAAGATAGTTTCGTAAACGATTCAGTCGGATATGGATTAGTTCAAGATACATACTGGTCTAACAAGCAATCGTTATATGAGGCTGCTAAGAAAAAAGGAACTTCTATTGGTGATATGGGTATGCAGATTGATAGAATCACTAGCATATTTAAAGAAAAATATCCTCAAATAATTAACGCAACTAGTATCAGAGAAGCTTCAGATAATATGCTTTATGATTTTGAACGCCCTGCAGATCAATCCGAGTCGGTTGCTCAGTATCGATATGGACTTGGTAAAGCTATATATGATAGATTTAGTAATAGCAAATCGTCTTCTGGAGGATTTGGTATAGGTCCTAAAACTAAACTTGGTAAGAAATCAAGACCTAATGGTGGAAAAGGAACGGGACCATCTGTCAACACTAATAAATATACATTGAGATCTATTGAAGCAAATACCAATGATAGTGAACTGGAATCGATTCCTATTCAGGGAACGCCAAGTGCTGCAATGAGTGCTCAACAGAAGCAAGTTACACAGAGTGTGACAACAACATATTCTGATGAAACCATGGAGAAACTGATGAGAGAGGTTATTAGTATTCTTGGAGTAATTTCTAACAACAGTGGAAATCTCTCACTCCTTAAGGATATTAAATCTGGATTATCAGGTAATACGAATAATATTGTATCGAACACCACTAACACAACTGTAAATGCTAATGGTAAAACTAAAACTAAACAAACCAGCCAAACATCGACTAGAATGTCAAGAGATGAGGAAGCTGCTAGAAAAATAGCATTTGGTAGTTGATTATAAGATGTGAAAAAGTAGGTACAGTTAAATAAAAACTGTACCTACTCATTTTTAAAAATAATATATTAAGAAAGGATGATTGGCATATGTCAT
>OBLI01002099.1_pt1 | contig 17678 bp, 20 predicted proteins | sample 1519701 | NCBI WGS metagenome assembly OBLI01 (sample SAMEA3663005, study PRJEB22513) | pig gut metagenome | biome: pig gut; feature: pig-associated habitat; material: faeces | place: France | collected 2012 | reverse complement strand
AACGGGTATTTACCCATTGAAGATAATTTAATAAAAAATAAGAAGCAGCGATTCCGGCAGGAACTGCTGCTTCTCTCTTTCTTTTGAAAATGTCCTTGACAAAGGGTACGGTTTAAAATATCTAGCCTTTTTATTTTTTCTTTTGTTCCTTTTGGAAGTATGATAGATACTCTATCATACTTTTCCTTATTATGGATTAATAGATAATTTTTTCTTTTTTGCGTATTTTTGTAACGATTATATGACATAGTATAATCTCCCTTTCTGAGGTAGGTTTATTATAGTCATCATATGACTATAATGTCAAGCTTTAGATAAAACTGAAAAGACTATATCTAAAAATAGATAAGTCCTGTTGAATCTTCTTTTGAAGTACTTAACGATAGCTGTTCTGTCCTATTACTCCTGAAAGCTAAATTTTCAGGAGGTGTCCATCATGACGGACGAACAGAAACAACAGATCATTGCCATGCGCCGGGATGGGGCAGGATATGGCAGGATAGCGGCGCGGCTCCAGATTTCCATCAATACAGTGAAGTCGTTCTGCCGGCGGCACAGCCTGGCGGCGAAGTCGGCAGCCTCAGTTTGCGAGCAGTGCGGAAAGCCGATTGAGCAGAATACGGGACGGAAGCGGAAACGGTTCTGCTGCGATGCCTGCCGGAATAAGTGGTGGAACGCACATCTGGAGCTGGTGAAGCGGAAGGCAGTCTACAACTATACCTGTCCGGCTTGCGGGAAGAAATTCACTGTCTACGGCAACAGCCATCGGAAGTTCTGCTCCCACGCATGCTATATTGCATACCGGTTCGGAGGTGTCCGCCATGGATAAGAGGTCGTTTCAAAATGAAACAGCCTTCCAGATGGCGATGTATCTGGCAAGGCGGATGCTGGCCGAAAAGCTCATCACCGGGAAGGAGTACCGGGACTTCGAGCAGGAGATGCTTCGCCGCTATCAGCCTTTTTCCGGGGACTTATACACTTGATAATTGTATCAAACAGAGTGATATATAGTGTCGAAAGGAGCTGATTCTATGCGGACTATCCGTAAGATTGAACGACGCATACCAAATTTGAAGCAAAGAAAGAAAGTCGCAGCCTATGCCCGCGTATCCATGGAATCGGAGCGGATGCACCATTCCCTTTCGGCGCAGGTCAGTTATTACAGCAGCCTCATCCAGAAGAACCCGGACTGGGAATACGCCGGGGTCTATGCCGACTATGGCATCTCTGGGACGGGGATGAAGAAGAGGCAGGAATTCCTGCGGATGCTGGAAGATGCCGAAGCCGGGAAGATAGACAGCATCCTGACCAAGTCCATCCAGCGCTTCGCACGCAACACCGTAGACCTTCTGCGTACCGTCCGGCATCTGAAAGAGCTGGGCATCGAAGTTTGGTTTGAAAAAGAGAATATCCATACCATGAGCGGGGACGGCGAGCTTATGATGACCATCCTGGCATCTTTTGCCCAGGAGGAAAGCCGTTCCATTAGTGAAAATATCCGGTGGCGCATCAAGAAACAATTTGAGCAGGGGAATCCTAACGGGCGGTTCCGTGTTTACGGGTATCGCTGGGAAGGGGATAACCTGGTGGTAGTTCCCGAGGAAGCAGCTGTTGTCAGGCGCATCTTCCAGAATTTCCTTGATGGCAAGTCACGTCTTGAAACCGAACGGGAATTTGCTGCCGAAGGCATCACGACCCGGAATGGCTGCCGCTGGATGGATTCCAACATCAGGGTTGTCCTGACCAATGTTACCTATACTGGCAATATGCTTTTCCAGAAGGAATATGTGACGGATCCAATCCTCAAGAAGCGGAAGAAGAACCGGGGCGAACTTCCTAGGTATTATGTTGAAAATACGCATGAGCCTATCATCGACAAGGAAACCTTTGATTACGTGCAGCAGGAGATGGCGCGGCGAAAGGAACTGGGGGCGCTGGCCAATAAGTCCTTGAACACGACCTGCTTCACGGGAAAAATCAAATGCGGCATCTGCGGTCGGAGTTATATGCACAATCGCCGCACAGACCGGGGCTTTGAAGAATTCTGGGATTGCGGCTCCCATAAACTGAAAGGCCGGAATTGCGGCGCAAAAGGCAGTATCCCGCATGCAGTCCTCGTGAAGGAGAGTACAGAAGTCCTAGGCCTGGATGATTTCGATGAGCAGGCGTTTCTTGACCGGGTCGAAAAGATAGTAGTGCCAGAATACCATGTGATGGTTTTCTGTATGAAAAACGGACAGAAACTTATCCGGCACTGGGTATCAACGGCGAAGAAGGATTGCTGGACCGATGAGTATAAGGATCGTCAGAGGGCATGGATGAAAAACTACATGGCCAATGGCAAGGGAACACGGTTCTCCGTCTTTACGACCCGCATCCGGTGCGCCTTGTGCGGATCCTCTTTCCGGCGGTGTAAAACGAAGCATGACAGGCCTGTTTATTGGCGATGCAGCAAAGGCGGCAAATGTGAATCGGTCAGCATCCGGGAAGATGACCTGAAGCGTGTGGCCGCAGAGACCATGGGGTTAGAGGACTTTGATGAGGATAGATTCCGGGGGAAAGTGGAATCTATCGAAGCCGGAAAGCCAGACTGCCTGACTGTCCATTTCAAGAGTGGGAGAACAGAAGAGATTTCTTATACGCCTACGCCATCCAAGCAGCGTCCCAAGGCACGGAGAAAGGAGAGCGGAGAAAAGTGGCAAAGACAGTAAGGGCCATCCCGGCCACCATCAGCCGTTATACGGCGGCTCCGATTAACAGCCGGAAGAAGCGGAGAGTAGCGGGCTATGCCAGGGTTTCCACGGACCATGATGACCAGATCAGCAGCTATGAAGCACAGGTCGATTATTATACGAACTATATCAGGGAACGGGATGACTGGGAATTTGTCGGCATCTACACCGATGAAGGCATCTCGGCGACCAACACGCGTCACCGCAATGGTTTCAAGCGGATGGTCAGGGATGCCATGGATGGGAAAATCGACCTCATCGTCACAAAATCAGTCAGCCGCTTTGCCAGAAATACCGTAGACAGCCTGACAACGGTACGCAAGCTCAAGGATAAGGGCATCGAGATTTATTTCGAGAAGGAGTATATCGAAACAGCCCTGTATTTGATTTTGACACCAAATACAGGGCTATTCTTTGTATATTGTTCAATATATTGTGGTTTTGTTGGGATTTCTGAACCTGTACATTGTGGCTTGTCGCTTATTTGTCGCTTAAATCTACAAGTCGATACTGAAAGATGAAAGAAGAAATTCCAGATTGCCCATTGAGAAAGCGGCGGACTTATAGTATAATGAAATACGTGTTATTGTGTCCAGTGAACAATACACTTACATTATATGAAAAAGAGGAACTCCCGCTATGCCAAAGGAAAAAGCAGGACGGAATAAAACCATAGATATTTCCGTTGAAGAAGGTCAGCAGTACCTTGAAAGATGTATTTCAGTAAATAACAAAGTCGAATTATCCGACATTCTTGATAGAACTATTTTAGGCGATTGCTTTGAAGTCATGCCATATCTTCCTACGAGATTTGTTGACTTGCTGGTTGCAGACCCGCCTTATAATCTTGACAAGAATTTCAACGGCAAGAAGTTCAAGAAAACAACGGATGAATTATACATCGAATATACTGAAAGTTGGGTTGAAAAAATAATACCTCTCCTCAAGCCGAATGCAACAATATATGTGTGCTGTGATTGGCAGTCAAGTTCCGCTGTCGGAACAGTGTTAAAAAGGCATTTCAACATTCAGAACCGCATTACATGGCAAAGGGAAAAAGGACGCGGTGCATTAAGTAATTGGAAAAACGGAATGGAAGATATATGGTTTGCTACAAACTCAAAATCATATACCTTTAATGTGGAAGATGTGAAGATACGCCGCAAGGTAATAGCTCCGTATAAAGTTGACGGGAAGCCTAAAGACTGGGAAGAAACGGCAGCCGGAAATTTCAGAAATACATACCCGTCAAATTTTTGGGATGACATTTCTATTCCGTATTGGTCAATGCCCGAAAACACTGCACACCCTACGCAAAAATCAGAAAAGTTGCTTGCAAAGCTGATACTTGCAAGTTCTAATCCCGGTGACATTGTGTTTGACCCGTTTTTAGGTTCTGGGTCAACGTCTGTAACTGCAAAGAAATTGAATCGCCATTTTTCCGGAATAGAAATAAACGAACAATATTGCGTGTGGGCAGAAAAAAGACTTGAAATGGCAGAAACAGACCGCACAATTCAAGGTTATGCCGATGGGGTCTTTTGGGAACGAAATACCGCCGCATTGCAGAAAAAATCAAACAATGCACAAATGACGTTGCAAGATTGGAGCGAAAATGTATAATCGTGACGCTATTAACAGACTTGTTGCCTATATACAACACTTTGACGGCATTGGTGACAAAGAAAAGCTTTCATCCATGGTCAAGAAAGAATTCAATCTTGTTCAGGATAGAAAGGTGTTCTATTCTCCTGATTTTGCTATAAGGTTCAGCAAAGCAAAAAGCAAACGAATGAGTAATACTGTATTATCGTTGTCAGCATTACAGAAATATGATGATGAACCGTTTATAGTTTGCGTTGTAACGCCCGATACCAACTATTTGATGTTGGCTAACTCCACTTTTTTGAAGAAGATTAGCCACTCTTCACAGGAATTAAGAATTGACAATATACGTGGAAGTTTCAACGGTAGCGATATTATGCTTGAATATGACTCTATGGAAAATACGCCGGATAACTTTCAAAGGTTATTTGCATATCATGCCGGACTGTCATTTCAAGATAATCTTGAACGTTTAGTTGAAAGCACAAACGACATAGTAGGACGCAATTTGAAATTTCCTGTTTCTTCTATGGATGAACGCAATATCCTTTTATCAGTGGATAGGGCTGAACGCTTTTTGCAGTCTCCGGAATATGTTGATTTGAATAATGACCTTGATAGTAGAGTATCACGGGTTCAAGGCGAAATTGCTATTGCTGCATTCATTGATAATGTCAATATGCGCGGTCGGGTTATTGAATATCTCATTACGGATGATGGGTCTACTTTGAAGGATAAAATCATTAACGCCCTGCATTTCGGTTCACCGTTGCCAGTCTTCAAGACGGAAGATAAACTTGGGGATTATTCAAAAACATATCCGTCCTATATTACTGAAACAGACATAAAGACAAAGGTTCTGTTTTTAGATGGGAACCCCAAAGCTTACAACATTGACAAGCTGCTTGAATTTTTGTCCACACAAAAATCTGTTTACATGATTTACTTGCTTGGGATAGACGAAAACAAGAATATTGTCGCCCGTCTGGTTTCTGCGTTCGATGAAAGATTGATAGGTGCTACAAACCTACAACAGCATTGGGCGGGAAGAAATTCAAGGGGTGTTGCACAATTTAACGGAAAGGCGCTTGTTTCAATTCTTGAACAGGATAATGGTTCGTCAATCAATCACTATGAAGCACAGGCATTCTTAAAACAGTTGATTGATAGATGAAAGGCGGTGTCATTATGTCGAAACCTTTTCATGTGATCGCAACGCCGGATGAAAACGGTTATATGGTTACCATTCCTGAAAACCCGAACGTTTCCGCCCGCTGCGCGGATGCTGCCGACATTATACCGACAGCGACGGCAGCAAAGGAACAGGACGAACAGAACAGGCATGAAAAAACCGCTGTCTGTCCGAAATGCGGAAAGACATATACAGGTTATCCGGCAATGTCACGGACAGACAACAAAACGGAAATCTGCCCTGAATGCGGAACCCGTGAAGAGTTGGACGCTGCCGGGGTTGACAAAGCAGAACAGGACAAAATAATAGCAGAAATACAGAAAGCAACGGCGGGCGTTTAAGCCTGCCGTTTGCAATATAAGGTCAGATCGCTTTTGTAACCCTCGAAAACGTCCACGCGGACGATATTATACTTTACGCCTTTATACAGTATCACGTTTTCGGTCGTTATGTCCGTGCGGTAATTGATAACAAACATAACTTCTTCCGTGGTCTGCGTCGTCACTCTGTAAATCTCATTCCCGGAAAGCTGCCGGAAATACGCCCATACTGTCGCAATGGTCACGGTTTCCTTTTTATGGTTCCCGTACTTGTCCGTCACGTATTGAACGCCCTGTATATCTATTTTCTTGTCTTTCAGCTTCATGCCGTTGCCCCCTTTCAGATCGCGGTTGTATATTCGTTGTAATGCTCATACAGGCCGACGTAACAATCAAGCAGCGCCGCCGTTCCGTCAATGCGCTGTTTCGGTGATTGGTTCTTGATTGGAACTATATTTCCGTTTCGGTCGGTCTGTATGCCCGTATTGGTCAGGCACCATTTCAGAACGGGGTTATTGTTGTATATGACTTTGTGTGCCTGCAAGTCTGCCCCTAACATCTGCATAGGCAGGGAAAGGGTTTTCGCGCCCTGTATGCAGCGAACCATATTGAAGCCCTGCATTTGCATTTCTTCCACGAAATACCGGGCGGAATAGCTGTCATAATATACCCATGCCGGGAACAGGTCGTATTGCTTCACGGTTTCAAGAAACCATGCTGTCACGTCGGAATAATTGATGCTGTTCCCGTCGCAAAGCCGTAACAAGCCCCGGTCGAACCATTTGTCATAGGGGATTTTGTCTTGCTGTACGCGTTCCGTCAGGCGGTCGGCGGGTATCCAGTACATTTGTGTTATATACTTGTGATCGTCGCCCCTGCGCATGAACAGCAGGCTTGCACAAGTCAGGTCTGTTGTTATGGACAGGTCAACGCCGCCGATACAGTACGCGCCCCGGAACTGTTCAAGGTCGAACGTGGTTTCATTGTTTATGTCGTCAAAGGAAAGCCACGCCGTTTTTACTGTTTCCCGGACATTGAATTCTTTACACAGAACGCCGGAAAGTTCATTCCGGTTCTGCTTTGCCCGGTCAACTTTCGCGGTCAGGTCGTCCGTTTTCTTGATGCTGCCTAATGCCGGGTTAGCTTTCGCCCATGCTGCCGGGTCTGTCCATTCGCTGCGGTCGTCCAGTTCATACAGAACAGGAAGGAAATGGGGGTCTGCAATAGCCCCGTCCGCCACGCTTGCCGCATATGAATACATATCGTCAAAAATACATTCCCGGACGGTTCCGGCGGTCGTTATCATAATAAGCAGCGGTTGGCGACGTGCCGCCATGCTCTGCCGCATGACTTCATAAAGGTTTCTGTCCTTTACTCCGTGCAATTCGTCCATGATAACGAATGAAGCGTTTAACCCGTCCAACGTGTCAGAATTGCGGGCAAGGGGCTGAAACTTTGACATTGTGGATTCATAGTACAGATCGCTTTTGCGCTTCCTGAAATGCTTTGACAGCGCCGGGGACTGCTTTATCATGTTGTGGGCTTCATCGAACAATAAACGCGCCTGCGCGTATTTGGTCGCGGTGCTGTAAACCTCTGCGCCGCCCTCGCCGTCGCTTGTCAGCATATACAGGGCAAGCCCCGCAAGCAGCGTTGATTTGCCGTTTTTCCGCCCCACAAGAAAGAAACTTTCCCGGTACTGCCTGCACCCGCTGTCACGGTCTACAAAGCCATACAGGGCTTGTATATAGGCTTTTTGGAACAGTTCAAGGGAAATACTATGCCCCGCCCATTCGCCCTTTGAATGCTTGCAGAAACGTTCTATAAAGGCAATCGGACGATTAGCGCGGGTTTCGTCAAAGATATATTGCCCGGACGTTTCGGCGGTCGCTGCTGCAAGACGGGCATATACCTGTTTTACCCGTCTTGAAACAACGATTTTCCCGGACTGTATCAAGTTGTTGTATTCTGTGATGTAGTTCATACCGGGGTATTGAATGCGGTCAGGGGGTCAACCTCGGTTTCCGCCTGTACACGCTTTTCCTGTTCCGCGCACAGCTTCAAATACTGTTTCTGCACGGGCAGACATACCCGGAAAAGCCGGGTGTATTCGTCCGTGTCGCCGTTGTTCCTTGCGGCGGCGATTTCATTTTGCAGGAACAGTAATTCATCATTCAGGAAATTGATTTCCTGCTGTAATTCCTGCTCATAGCTTTCATTCATGGTCGTTTTCCTCGCTTTCTTCTTTCATAAGCTGCAATAATGCAAGCTGCGCGGGAACGTATGCCTGCAATAATGCAGCGGTTTCCTCGTCAACTTGACATTCCCGTTCTGCTTCAAAATCCAGTTTTTCCCGGAACCTGCGCACGGTGTTGTAAAGGGTGACAACGGCGCGTTCCCGTTCTGCCTGATATGCTTCAATCAAAGACTGTTTCATAGCTTTCTATTTCCTTTCTGAATAAGATTTCCGTTTTCATCAAAGGCAAGCCCCGCCGCCGTTGCGCCGCCCTGTCCGAAATGCTCCGCATTGTGACAGTTCATGCAAAGGGCTTCAAGGTTGCCGGGGTTTAGTGATATTTCCGGGTCAAGCACGTTTTGGGCGGTCAGGTATATTTTATGATGGGCGATTTCGGCAGGCTGTCCGCAACGTTCACAAATGTAATGTTTCGACATAAGGAACGCTTTGGACAGTCGCCGCCATGCTTTCCCGTGGTAGAACTGCGCCCGCGTCATGCCTGCGCCCGTTCTGCCGACAACGCTTTCAAAAGGCTGTCGATAACCCTTTGCAGCTTGTCCGTTTCGGCATTGTCGCCGTAATACCATAATTGAAGCAGGAACCGCCCCGCCGCCTGCGCTAAGGGTGAATATTCTCCGTCTGCTGCCGTGTAACCCGTCGTTGCTTCAAGATAGGGCGGGACAGCGGACAGCAAAGCAAAAATCATTGCGTCGTTGTCGCTGCCGTCTATCCGTAAAATGTCGCGGGCTTCTTCAATCGTGAAAATCATTTTGCTTTGCCGTCCTTTCCGGGCAAGGCGGCATTACGCCGCCTGTACCTCTACTTTGACGAACGCGCCCGGAACTATGGGCTTGCCGTCCGCGATGCACAGCGCCCGGTAATCAATCAGGCCGCTTGTAAATCCGCTTTCGCGGGAAACCTCGATTGCCACGCCCTGCGGGATGTTTACGCCGTAATAGCGGAAATTCCCGAAAAGGATTGTTCCGGCGGGGATATTGTCGTCAAGTACGATTTCAAAACCGAACAGACGACGAACGCCGCCGCGCTCCGGGTCGGTGAAGAAATAACGGTTTTCGCCGTCTTTGAGCGGGTACACGCTGCCGAACAGGGTTGCCGTGGACATTGCGAACTTTGCGCCGCCCGCATATCCGGCAGGCAGCAGGGCGACGGCTGCAAGCAGGTTGTCGGCGGTCAGTTCGGTTGTCTGAATGCGGTTTTTGTTGTTCCACGTAATGCCGGACAGAATGCCCGTGGGCTGTCCGTTGCCCGTGCCGGAAACAATAGCCGCGCCGATTGCGTCCGCAATGCAGCTTTTCAGTTCGTCGGTCAGATAGCGTTCAAACGCTGCGGTGTCCATGCGCTTGACGGCGGCGGACATGGACAGGATTTTGATAAGTTCCCGCCCGGTGAACGTCACGGCGGCGGTTGTTACGTTCTTGCGCTCCACGGCTGCGCCCTCGGTGTGCCATGCTGCCGCGTCTGTCGGTGTTCCGACAGGGACGGAAAGATTGTTCGGGACAGAGAACAGGCGGATTTCGTTATACAGCCCGTTCACGCCCCGCGCCTGCTTCACAACTTCATTCAGGGTTGTGGTAGGGATAACGGCGGCGGAATTGGACAGGGTGTTGAAAGCGTCGGCGCGTTTCTCTGCCTGTGCTGCCGCAAATGCGCGGTTTTCCCCGTCGGTCAGTTCCTTGCCTAACAGGGACTTATAAAAGGCGCTGCGGTATTCCGGGGTGTTGTGGGTGTCGGTGTTGATGCTGCCTTTTTCAAGGCTTGCGGTGATCGGATTAAAATTGCTCATGGTCTTTTCTTCCTTTCCGGCTCTCGCCTGTACGTTGGTTTGTGTGTATGCGGCATAATTTACGATGCTGATTTCGTAAATTTTGCTGATTTGGGTAATTGTCCGGGTCTGCGTCTGTTCGTCAAAGGTATAGTTGCCAATGTCGAAAGCAAAGGACATTTGCGACAGGTCGCCGCGCTTCACGGCAGCATATACCGCCCGCGCCTGCTCTGTGTCCGGCAGTTCTGCCGACATTTCAAGCCCCTGTTCTGTGACGGTCAGGGAAAGGGTTTTCGGGCTTCTCGCAAGGGGTATCTGTCCGCCGTCGTGATTGGTAATCAATACAATGTCGTCAAGGTCAAGCCCGCGCAATGCGTCCGGGGCGATAACCTCTTTAACGCCGCCTATATTGGCAGGCTGATTAAATACCACGGCAACGCCCGTCAGGGTCAGGGGCTTTTCTGCCGCCCGGACTTCATAACAACGGGTCTGCTTCTCATTCTTCATTTGTGTTTACCTCGCTTTCTTCAAGTTGGTATGCGTCCGCCTTTTCAGCGGAAACATAGTTCAGGGATTGCAAACGCCTGTCGCCGTCCTCGACGGGCGGTAATGCTAATAAATGCCGCGCTTCGTTTACGGTCATAAGCCCCAACGGGGCGGCTTCATGCAGCAGCTTGATTTTCGTTTCTGCGCTTGAAAACTCGATGCGTTCCGCCGTGAACGTGATCGCCGCGCCGCTTTTCAGGTGGAATTCCTGCGATAGCTGCAAGGCGAACGGTTCAACAACGCTTTCATAAAACGCGCTGAATTCGTTTTCCGTATAGCTGCCGGAAATGATTTTCCCGTTTACGCCTAAATAGTCGTATATTTGGCTGTTCACGGCTTCAATCTGTTCTTGCGGGATGCTGTACGGGGTTACATTGGTAGGAACAAAGTCAAAGCGTTGGTCGGTTGCCGCCACGCCGCCGGAATTTGCCGGGTTGAAATAGTCGGCAACAAACTGTTCCTTTTCCGTTTTCACCTGCGCCGGATTGACAAGCGACGTGAATTTCAGAACGCCGCGAATGCTCGTTCCGTTCTTTACACTTGCCGCAATGCCCTGTGTCAGCGTTTCCGCCGTGTCAAGCAGGGGGAACAACGGCGCGTTCCCGTCGCCTAACAGATCGTTAGTCAGGAAATGCCGCCGCAAGTGAACTATATCGGCATAGGGGAACAAAACCTGTCTGCCATCCGGGAACAGGCAGTCAAGGTATAACGCGCCGTCCGTGCCGGGGACGAATTCGACGCTTTGCGGGGTGATCGGATAAACCGCCGTAATTCGCCCGCCGTCGTCGCGGGCAAGCAGCAGGAACGCGTTATTGTTCGTGAAATATGCCGCCGCTGTTTTATACAGCAGGTCATACCCGGACATATAGGCGTTCGGGGCGGTGTTCAGCAGGGTTTCAAGCCCGCTGTCGTCGCTGTGCGCCTGCAATTTCGCCGCGTGTCTGCCGATAGCGTCCACGGCTGCGCGGAATGCCGCGTTTCCGTATGCCGTGCCGCTGAAACTGGAAAACGTGTTGTTTATCTCAATCACAGCTTGCGGCGGTTTCTGTTTCTGCCGGAACAGGCTTGATAAAATGCTCATTGGTCAATACTCCTTTCCTGAAATTGATTTTTTCTCTGCGGGGGAAAAGAAAGCCCCTGCACCGTTGCCCGGTGCCTGCCGTCAGGGGCTTGCCCCGGGGGGTGTCCGTGTTAGGGCTGTTAGGGTTGTTAGGGTAACTTTCCTTATATTGATTTTTTAGTACACCCTATACCTGTGTAGTGTGTTATCAAAAATGCTCATTATAGGAAGTTACCCTAACTGCCCTAACTTTCGCCCGGCTGCGCCTTGACGGTCAGGCGGCAAGCGCCTGTTCCGTCATAGTGGCGGAGCATAACCCGCCCGCGACGTTTCGGACAGAAGTCCCGGCAGCAGATATTGCTTGACGTTCCCCGGCGCTTTCGTTTCAATGCGTAGATCGCGGGTAGCAATACGGGTCAGCGCCTTGCCTATCTGCGCGGGCGTTATCCGATACAGGCGCAAAGCGTCTTTCAGTTCGCTTGTTCTGTACCACTTCCATTTAGAAACAGGCTGTTCCCAATCAAGCGCGTCCATGATTTCAATTTCCCCGACAATCGGCTTGCTGTAACGTTCATTGCTCTTTTCAAGCGTTGCGCGTTCCTCGCGTGAAAGCCTGAATCCCTGCGGGTCAGTTTTGTAATACTGTTCATATACCTGTGCCCATAGTTGCGTTATCCATTCTTTAGAAAGGCTGTTCAGGCGTTCAACGTCGATGTTTCCAACGTGTACCGTCCAAAAACGGCGGCTGCCTGTTTCGTCGTTCAAGAATTCTTCCGGGTTTACCGTCGCGCAAAAACTTGTCCGGCGCGGTCTGCGCACGGCTGCGCGGGCATAAGGCAGGCGGTACATATCACGGGCGGCAGTCAGGAACGCTTTCAGCGCGGATTGTTCCCGCTTCAATGTGCTGTCCAGTTCGCCCAATTCTGCAATCAGGCTGCCCGTGGCCTGTATGATGGTATCTTTGTTGTCGGTATTGATGCTTACACCCTCTGAAAACCAATCTGCTTTCAGGGCGATAACCGCAAAGAACCTTGTTTTTCCTATGCCTTGATTGCCTTGCAGGGTCAGAACGCCGTCAGCGCCCGCGGGGTCGTCGTCGTCATTCAATGCAAGGCTTACAGTCTGCCATAACCATTTAATGACGTAGGTTTTGAACTCAATCCCGTCCGGGTCTATATCAAGGATTTCCGGCAATTCTGCAATGCGGTCTGTTCTGTCCCACGGGTTAGCGGTCAGCATTTCCTCAAATGGATTGAAGCGGTTTTTATCTTCAATCAGCACAAGGCAGTCGTCTAAATCCTGCTTTGAACATTTCATATGATGCCGCTTTATATAGTCGGTCAGATACACAGGCAGCACGTTCGGCGCATTGGTCGTTGAAAACTCCGGCGGCAATCCCTGTATATCGACAGTGCCGGAAATGACATTCAGGCGGACAGTAACGCCCAATTCTGCAAGAATGCGTTCTATGTCCACGCTTGTCAGAACTTTCTTTTTGCCGCCCGCTGCTGCAAAGTCCATTTGCGCCGCGAACGTTTCCGGGTCTATATAGTCAGGATTAGAAAGCACCTTTTCTTTGTAGCCGGAAACGGCACTGTTCCATATAGTAGAAAGTTCGCTGTCGTCAAGCGGCGGTTCACAATGCGTTGATTTCTGATAAAACAGCTTTTCGGCGGTTCCGTCGTCCATTCCGAAACGCTTTAGCATACTAAACGCATAGCGGGAAAGCGTCGCGTTCCTGCATCCGTCCGGGATAACGGCGGCTTCATCGTTCACGCGCTGTTCAAGCTGTTCCATGAACTCGTCAATGCAAATTTCGCCGGGGTAATAGATCGGTTCAAGCGGGCTTTCAATCCCGAACATGAAATGCGCCGGGTCTTTTGCTTTTTCATCGAACTGCGGGAAATGCTCAATTATGGCATTTCGCAATTTCGCGCTGTCCCCTGCGTTTTCCGCTTTCCTGCGCCGTGGGAAATAATAGTGATGTTTCGGACGGGCAGGCAGGCCGTTTTTCTCTTTCATATGGTTCCTTGACGGAATTGCTATGAATTCAACGCCCGGGAAAGCCCTGTGTACATCTCCCGGGGTTTTCCATTCTTCCGGCGGTATGTCGGGCAACATGGGGTTATTCTCTTTGTTGTCGCAATCTGTAATTACGCAATCTTCTTCAACAAAGTCTTTAATAGCCCTGTGCGCTGTAATCATTCCGCCCTTGCTGTTTTTCCCGTCCTTGAAAAGTCCTGCGGTATGGTCGAACTTTGCGGCTTTCATCAGATCGGCGGGGCAGGTGATAGGCGCTTCATATGGATAGCTTGTATTAGTCTTTCTGCCCCGGACATTTGACAAATGCAGGGTGAAAGGCTTATTCAAACTTTGCGTCATACAGTTCGCCCCCTTTCTTTAAGTAGTCAGCAAAGATTTCCCGTGTGATATAGCAGCGGTTTCCTACCTGTATAACGGGAAACGCTCCGCGCTTCACAAGTGTTCTGATTGCGTATTCCGGGAACTGGAATTCTTTCGCGGTTTCCTTGATGGTCAATGCGGGTTTCTCCACGGTCGCGCCCCCTTTCTGTAAAATTCGTTTTTCTTGTACGTTTATATTGACAAAGGCGTTTCCCCTGTCTATAATTGCATTATAACAGGTTCATTAGCTAAGTCAATATTTCTTGAACTTACTTGAAGATGTTCAAGAAAACCGTCATTAGAAAGGAAAAAGAAGATGCCGAAAACAAGAAAAGGTTCGTCAATCGAACTCTATAATTCCCATTTTGCGGCAACGCTGCGCGAATTGATGGAAAAGCACGGAACGACACAGAAAGAACTTGCCGATGCCGTGGGCGTTCGTCCGCAAACCCTTTCCCTGTACACAACGGGGGAAACACAGCCCAACGTGGACAAGCTGTTAAAGATCGCGGAATACTTCAACGTAACAACGGATTTCCTTATTACAGGAACTATTCTTGAAGATATTCCCGTGCGTGAAATGCTCGGACTATCGGAACGGACAGTTGAAAACATGAAACTGATAAAAGACGGGTATTTTGAAGATGCCCCGTATATGCTTTCTATGCTTGATCGCCTGTTAGGGGATAAAGACTTTTATCTTGCATTGCAGCAGGCGGCGACATGGTATGACAGGAAACGGCAGCTTGAACAGGCCGACAGCGGCGACGTTGACAGACTGGAATACATGGAATGGAAAGCAGGCAAGGAAATGGAAACGTATTTGCTGCGCTTCATGCAAGCAAATATGAATATAGAAATTCAATAAAGAAAGGGTGGTTTTATGGCAAGTATCAGAAAACGCGGCGACACGTACACCATAACCGCATACATGGGTTATGATGAAAGCGGAAAGCAGCGCAAGAAAACAACGACGTTCCGCCCGCCGGACGGGGTAACGCCGGGAAAGGCGGAAAAACTCGCAAAGCAGTTCGCGGCGGTGTGGGAAGAAAAAATCAGGGGTTACGTTGCTCTTGATGAAAACAGGACGTTTGCAGAACTCGCGGAATGGTACTATTCCACGGTTGCGCCGTCTACGCTGAAACCGAATGTTCTTGTGAACTATCGGAAAGGCATATATGACCATATCATGCCTGTAATCGGGCGGGAAAAGTTGAAAAACATCACGCCGCCCATGCTCGACAGTCTGTTTGCAGAATTGCAGAAATCCGGCAATATGGAGCATTCTTTCCGCCTGAAAGACAAAGCGTTATGCGACGGTATCACGCGGCAGGCATTGGCGGACAAAGCCGGGATTGAACGTTCGACGCTTTACACGGCGCTGCGGGGTAATACGGTTTCCCGCGCCACGGCGGAAAAGATCGCTGCTGCCCTTGATATGAAGCTCGACAAAGCGTTTGACGATGTGACCGAACGGAACGGGCTTTCCGGGGCTTCTACAAACAAGCTGAAATTGAACCTGTCGGCAATCTTCACGGCAGCGGTCAAGAAAGAAATCATGCGCCGGAACCCGTGCAAGTTGGTAACGCCGCCGAAAGTGGACACAGCGCCCGCCGCATATCTCGATGAAGCGCAATGCCACAAGCTGCTTGATTTGCTTTCACAGCAGGACGATTTTCAGTTTGAAGTTATTATCAATCTGTTCATTGCGTCCGGCATTCGTTCCGGGGAACTGTCCGCGTTGTATTGGGAAGATATAAACCTCGATACAGGCATGATGTTTATACGGCATACGCTTGTTCACGTCGGCGGGGAATACGTCAGGCAGGAACCGAAAACGGCAGACAGTACGCGCCGCATTATTCTTCCTGAATACATTATCGGTCTGTTGAAGAAACACAAGGCAAAGCAGGCGGAACGGCGGTTCAAGATGGGTGGACGGTACAAAAACCCGGATTTGGTATTCACAAACAAGTCAGGCGGCTTTTACCTTGGTGTGAACATGAATAGCAAGCTGAAACGTGTTATTGCCGGAACGGATTTGCCGCAAGACTTACACTTGCATTCAATGCGCCATACTCATGCGTCTTTGCTCATTAACTCGGACGTTGCGGCGCGGGTGATCGCGGACAGGCTCGGGCACAGTACCACGAAAACAACGCTTGACACGTACAGCCATGTATTTGCGGAAAGCGAAGCGCGGGCAATGCAGGCCATTGATATGGCGTTGTTCCGGCAGGCAAAGTAATAAAGGGCATGAAAAAAACCGCCGTGAAGCGGTTAAAATTTGTCGCTTATTTGTCGCTTAAACCTGCTAAAAGTAGCTTATTGAAATAAGACGATATTCAATCGGGAATCAATATTTAGAGCTTATAGAATCTAATATCATACTATATATTGTGGTTAGTTGGGTATTATGGAATATCATTTTATTTGAATATACTCCGAGAAGGAAAACATCTGGACGCTCGATGCCAAGGGCGAACTCCTCATCACCATCATGAGTTCCCTGGCGCAGGAAGAAAGCCGGAGCATTTCGGAAAACGTCACCTGGGGTCATCGGAAGCGGTTCGCTGATGGCAAGGTGAGTGTTCCCTACAGGCATTTTCTCGGCTATGACAAAGGGCCTGACGGGAATCTGGTCGTCAACCGGGAACAGGCCAAGACGGTGAAACTGATTTACCGCTTGTTCCTGGACGGGTATACCTTCCACTCCATTGCCAGGGAGCTGACTTCCAGAGGGCTGGAAACTCCGGCAAGAAAGAAACGCTGGTATCCGGGGACGGTAGAGAGCATCCTGACAAATGAGAAATACAAGGGCGATGCCCTGCTGCAGAAGCGGTTCACCGTCAACTTCCTGACCAAAGAAACGAAAGCGAATGAAGGGGAAGTGCCGCAGTACTATGTGGAAAATAACCACGAAGCCATCATCAGCCCGCAGGTCTTCGACTGGGTACAGGAAGAAATCAAGCGGCGGCGTGAAGGCAGGGGACGTTACAGCGGCGTATCCATCTTCTCCAGCAAAATCAAGTGCGGCCAGTGCGGAGGCTGGTACGGGGCCAAGGTCTGGCATTCGACCGACAAGTACCGCAGAACCATCTACCGATGCAACGATAAGTTCAAGAGCCATTGCAAGACACCACATCTGACAGAGGATGATATCAAGGAAGCCTTCGTCCGGGCCGTCAATCAGCTCATCGAAAACAAAGCGGACGTACTTGACAGCATCACACTGCTGAAGGAACGGCTCACTGACACAGAAGACTTGGAAGAGGAGCGGGACAGGATAAGCACAGATTTGAACCTGCTGGCCGACAAGATACAGCAGCTCATAGCCGAGAACGCCAGGGTCGCGCAGAACCAGGATGATTATGACCGGAACTACAACGAACTGGTCAGTCGGTATGAAGCAGCGAAGACGCAGTACGACAAGACCTGTGAAGCCATCCAGTATCGCAAGGCCCGGAGCCGTCAGATGGACAGCTTCATCAAGGAGCTTAGGAATCAGGATCTCATTAAGGAGTTCGATGCCCGGCTGTGGGGCAGCCTGGTGGATTTCATCACAGTGTACAGCAAAGACGATATCCGGGTGACCTTCAAGGACGGGACGGAAATCAGAGCATAAGCAGGAAAAAAGGATTACGGCAGAGAATCCAAGAGGAAACGCAGGATTCTCTGCCGTATTTTTGATGAAGAAAATCGGAATATGATATAATAGTAAGGGTTTCAGGTGTGCGAAGTTTGAGTGAGATATAAATGTTTGGCGAAATATTTTTGCGTGATGGCCCTCTCTGCCCATCG
>OBLI01002098.1_pt1 | contig 17678 bp, 15 predicted proteins | sample 1519701 | NCBI WGS metagenome assembly OBLI01 (sample SAMEA3663005, study PRJEB22513) | pig gut metagenome | biome: pig gut; feature: pig-associated habitat; material: faeces | place: France | collected 2012 | reverse complement strand
GCGGTTCTCTGTCCGCGCCTGTCGGCGCGGTTCTCTGTCCGCGCCTGTCGGCGCGTCCTTACACCCATATAAACATCGGGGACGTCTGATTTGGACATATTTTTCAAAAATTTTTTGAAATTTTTTAAAGTTGCGGAAAATGACGAAAAAACAGAAAACCGCCCGCTTTCGCGGGCGGAAAAGTTATGAATCAATGGTGTTTTGCAAGTGCTACAATTGCGGTGTGAATATGGTCTGATATGGCGCGTGCATCAATCGCGGCGGCGTATGCGCTATCACGCGCCGCAAGGCGGGCGGCGCGGGCGGGGTTAGTCCCAGCCATAGCGGCGGCGGCGTCATCGGATATAAGCGATAGGGCGTCGCGCTGTAGCCCTTGCAAGAGCCGTTGCGCGGCCTTGATACCAGCACAATCTGACCGGCTTGGATACAATCGTTTTCCTGTCATCGCCCATGTATGACCACTCATGCGACTTTCGATTAGCTGTGGGTATAGAGGATTGATTTCTGCAAGCTTGGCGACTGTCCACATTACAGTATCAGACGATATCAATTCAGCATCAACAGCGGGCGATATACGCGCGTCGGCGGCGGGGTCATACGATTCTAGCCCGACAACGTGACCTTGTTCTGTCGTGGTCTCAGAGTATCCCGGTATGGTGTACGTTGTCCCGTCCGGGCGCGTTACGGTGCACGGGGCTATATCGCATGTAGTCTTGCGGGCATACGCCGCGCGGGCGGTCTGAGTGCGTACCCCCTTATCCCGACGGATAGCGCGTGCAATAGCGGCGCGTATGGCACGCTGTACGGGTGTACGATGTGCACCATGTTCCGCGGCGCGGCGTAAGATATGACCGACCTGGGACGCCGTATAGCCGTACTGCCCCCCCCATTCCATCGCGGCGATGATACCATATGATGCATAGGATACACCGTCCGGTATGCGGTCATTGTCTGCATAGGGCGAGAGCATCGAGTACCATAACGCATAGGATTCGGGACGGCTGTCCTTGTTGGCAAAGTAGCGATAGAGTGACGCGGCGATACGGTTAACGGCGTTAGTAAGCGCGTTCCTGGTGTCCAGCGGGTCAATGTAGGTCGGTGTAGTGCTCACGCTGTCGTTAGGGTCGATTGGCGCGGGCAGTCTCCGCTTTTTTGCCCGGGCACGGCGGTCTGCATCTGTCTGAGTGCGGGCAGCGTCTGCTATGTCATCGATATAGGCGACGTAATACACGCTGATTAGGCCGCCGTCAATGCGGCGGGCGGTATGGACAGGGGCGACGGGATTAGCACAGACATTGGGCGTATACCAGCATACAGTGTATGCGTTGTCCCATGTGGCCGGGGGCGCAAGGCGGGCGGGAATACCAGGCACGATATACCGACGTACAATATAGGGAATGTTTGCAGTGCCATATTCGGCGGGGACGGGTGCAGGGGATACGGGCGCGGAGTGCACCAGTACAGCATGGGCGTGAGTAGATGTAACGGACGTGATGCAAGGCTGATTCTTTCTGATTTTTTTCATTTTTTTGACCTTCTTTCATAATTGTGTAGTTTATTAAGTTTGATTTAATATTATGGTTAATTCAATTCGCCGTCAACCGGATTTTTAAAACCTTCTTGACGTTTTTAGATATATGCAAAATTCGTAACATTTTTCAAAACCCGAAAGTTATATAATGTAGTGGTCAATCGGCCTTTAATTCTGCCCTCTTTTCATGAAATCTGAACAAAGCAGAACTATAAACCATGTTTCAAGAAAGTTTCAAGAAAATATCAAGATTTTTTGAACGTCATAGAAATGAACAAAGTAGGACGTAAAACCGGGTGGGGGCACATTCTCATTTTTAACCGCTAAAAAAATTTTAGGTTCGACCTAGTACGTCTAATAAAATTTGCAACTCAATTTGCTCCATCGATTCGATATACCTCCTATCGCCCCCAAAAATATATTCTTCTTACCAAAAACACTTTAAAAATAACCAAAACTTTACTAAAATATCATAAAACTAGCTCATATTATTTAACAATTTCTTCATACAACCGTTAAAACAGCATAACATTTTTAACTCATAAACGCCCAAAAACGCTCATTTTTGCTCATTTTCAAACAACACCTAGAACATCTATGTATACCAAAACCCCATATATACCTAGAACTTTGGCGACCTTTGTGCTATAATATAACTAGGACGTAGGATTTCTAGATATTTTCAAGATTTCTGAGTTCTTTCTTTTAACCCCTCTAACCAGATTATTAACACATCACAATCAGGAACGGAGAATGTATATGAAGATCAAGATCAACAGAACCCCCATTAACCAAGGTCATATCACGCAGATCAACGGACAGAGCTACGTGCAAGATGCGCAGGACGCTCCATCCACGTATTCTGGCTCTACGCCCTGTGTAAAGGTCGTTATCCAGAAGGAAGCATCTACTCCCGCTCGTGGCCGCGCGGCCCAAAAGAAGACCAATTCTCCCACGCTACGTGGAGTCGGTGCACACGATCGCATCGTACCAGCTCTTGCGCCATACGATCAGCCGACACATTACTGCGCCCCCATTCTCGTAGCAGACAACACAGTGACAGTCCGCATCTCTCCAGCAGAAGACTACACCAGCATCTCCCCTGTAACCCACACGGTAAAAGCCTTCAAAGAAGACGAAATCAACAAGATCGTATCCAACCTCAAATCTGCCGGTCGATACCGCGATCTCATGCTCTTCGTAGTCTGCATCAACGTCGGACTCCGGTTCAGCGACTTCACCCGTCTCAGATTCGGAGACCTAATCAATGAAGACGGAACTTTCAAGGACAAAGTATCTCTCGTAGAAGTCAAAACGAAAGGCAAATACGAAGGCAAAAAAGTGCGAACGATCTACCTGAACGCCGCCGTAAAGCAGGCTATCTCTCTCTACCTCTCTCACTACGAGTGTTCCAGAGATGATTACCTCTTCCACAGCCACAGCAACAACAGAAACGCATATGGCCGTCGCCCACTGTGCTACAGAAGCTGCGTACGCATCATCAAGAACATCGTAAACGAAGCCGGAATGGACAGCAGCTACAACACGCATTCTCTCCGCAAGACCTTCGGGTACATGTACATGGCATCTCACAACTTCGAGAAGCAGAGCCTGTACACGCTGCAAGAGATCTTCAACCACTCTACCCCGTCCATGACTCTGCGTTACATCGGAATCGACGACGATGATATCCGTGACGCATACCAGATCAACGCCGGTGGCCAAGGACTCAACCCGCACGACGGCTCTGCAAAGTTCGCGGTCGTTGATACTCCTACTTCGAAAAGAGCATAAGACCAACTCTTTCCCCTGCGCGAAATTATGTCGGATTTATGCACCTAGACAAGAGACCACACCGCATACAGCGATTATGAGCAGTTTCTGGACTCGGAACGCACCTGAATCGATAGGAAACGCCGCAACGACCCGGCACAAGAGATTCCAATATATCGATATACTCACGTAGCGTGGAAGTTTTTAACTCAATTTAAAGCGCGGCATCTACACAGGCGTAGTTTTCCACCCTAACGCAAGGCGAAGCAATTCGGCTCATTTTTCTCCACGTTCCGTGGACTCACTGATATCTCATCATTCCATGCTAACACCCCAAAAAGTTCAAAGCGCAAAAATGAACGCATCTCTTATACGACACCGCCCCGATCCTGCGCTCACCTCCACAATACGTGGAACTTTTCGAGTCTATTTTTGATTCTATCTTGTACAGGTATAAATTCCCACCCGAGATACGTTCTACGTCTCACAGCTCTCCTACGGCTCCGCATCATGTTATATCTCCGTATACGCCCCCGTGTCATGGAGCATCTCTCTTAAGGAGAGCATCATGAGTAGATGCTCTATCATCTGGATCATTCAAACATTCTACCCCAACGACTTATCTTCGTGCAAAGATACGCTTCTCCCACACATCTAATCTTATTCTTTGTAGAGAGGGCTGACACATTGTAGTTCCGGCTACGATGTGTTAGGACTCTCTACATCGGGCTAAACATACTCCGGAAAGATGATTGTACCTCTATGGATACGTCTTAGAAGGAAAGGTATATACAGCCGCACGTCTGGGCTACGGGTCTGAATATGCATCTGATGTGCGGCTACCTTATGAACTTTTCTACGGTTAAGAGAGATTAAGCTGTCCGCACAGATTTAGCTTACACAAAAATAAAAAATAACGGCGAAGCCGTAATATATTATTTGTTAGAGTATGAGCAAGCATCTAGGCTACATCCCTGCCGGAACGGTTACACGAAGCTCCGTCTACCTCATGCCGCAGGCATGACTTTGATTATGTATAAGCCGCGAAGCGGTCTATTCTATTGGTACGTCAACGTCGCTTCTCCGCAGCTCACCGTTCTTCTGTACACCTCAACGTTACGTGGATCTTTTAAACACTGTGAGCTGCTCAACCGTTCTACTACCTAACTCTACCCACTAACCTGAAAATTAAAACTTTATCTTCATTTCGATAACGTTTCGTGGTATAATATAAGTATAGAAACAGCATGTACCTTGATAACTTCATAGTAGCCCACAAGCAACATCCTCCGATCCTGACCCGGCTGACGCTTTGCGTGGTCGAGGAGATCTTCGTCCGATCGAATCGCTTGTAATCCATGATTCTTGTATAAGTCTACGATTCAGTCTCCAAGCGTTCTCGGACTCCGATTATGCAGCTTCCGATCCTACGGAACATTCGATCTCCTCTCCCACTACGGTATCCGCCCACTCGGGAACGGAGCGTGCTTGTCTTGGTGGCGGCTACCGAAACACACAAAAAGTTATAGACCCGGCGTCAGCCGGGTATATAAAGAGGAATGCAAAATTCTCATAAAGTTAGAACTGGTGAGCGAAAATCCCTTCTCCTATATAAGAGAGGCCAATAACCATGAAAACTCAAGAATCTCCATGGTGCCCATGGAAAAAATGGACTTCACCGTTTGGAAAAAACTGAAGCGGCCACAAAAACCGTTGTTAAAAATATACAACAACGTATGGCTATACAGCAAAATAATTTGTTAATTTTTCACGTCAAAACACCGTTTCCATCAACCTACTAGTTTGTAGGGACTACGATTTTTTCCAAAATTCACTTTTCAAAAAATGGCGTTTTAAGGCCAAAAAAGTTGCAAAAATCGAAAATTTCAGAAAAAGGAGAATCTATGGATAATTTGTTTGAGAAGGCATGGTCATTCACCTTGGATGATAACGATTACATCATCATCAAGTCTTTTCTCCTGAATAAAGGAGATCTGCAAAAAGTCAAGGAAGATCTCGGTCTATGCCTCGATGTTGTCGATAAGTGGATCGAGTCTATCTCGCGGAAGATCAAAAAAGCAGAAGAAGTACGCAAAGACGATATGCACGTGTTCTTACTCTATCTCGAAGCGAACAAAGATATTTCAAGATCCGCATGCAAAAGAATATTGAAAGAATACGATCGAATTTGTAGTTCTAAACACGATCATCAAGAATGCGAGGAGGATTGAAAAAATTCATGAGAGATTACTCCGTTGTTAATCCGCTCGGCGGAGATCCGTACATTAAAATAAACCTTGATTCGTTGGACACGCTCATGCAGCTATCTCAAAAGCAGGGAAACCTTTTGTTTCGGATGGTTCATGCAAGAGAGCGTGGATCAATTATATCGAACAACATCATTTCTATATCTGCAGCAACTGTGGAGGATTTTCTTAGAAAGATCTACCCGAGAGAACGACTCCCAAGAGAGCAGCTCTATGATCTGGTGCTACGCGATATCATCATTTCGATCACCGACACAGAATACATCATCAATCCGAGGTATATCAGCATCGCACCCGCATCTACTTCAAAGGTAGTCCTATCATCTATCGACCTTCCAGACTATGCTAAGAATGCAATTGGATTCGATACGATCAATGATTCAGACTTCATTAAGTTATATCGGGACTTCCCAAATTGGATTTCAGACCTTAGAAAAGCCCCACGAAACGTTCTGCTTCTAATTTCTTCCATGGTGTCGAAAAGCCCAGTGGTACGACGTGGTGTCCCTTGTATTGATGTAGAAGAAAGCAGAAGGTATCTTATGGAGACCTGCGGACTTAGAAAATGCGACTTCGAATATGCGCTCGGAGGTCTTCTTGATCTATGGTATTTATTCCCCGTATGTGGTACATACGTATCTGTCAATCCATATTTAATCGGATTCAGGACGAATGCATATGTTACGCGCCAGAGATTACTATACAACCAAATCCGATCAGAAGAGTGCGAGAAAGATGAATCAATGTCCGATTCATGTGATGATTCGATACTCACAGATCAATCTACATCATTTCGTATTAAACATCCAGTTCTTGTATGAGGAGGCATCGATGAAAGATTTAAGAGAAACAACTGTAAACTACATTGCCGGAGAGAAAGACGCATCAGTGTTTTCTGCAGACCCAAAATGGATACGCAGAATCATCGCTCTGCGTGACCAATGCCCGGACGAGGTAGACATTTACGTTGAGAATCCGGATGGAAGCATCATGGCTCATATTCCACCGGATTACGTATTTAAATTCAAACCAAAGCGTAAAATGAGCGAAAAGCAACGTGAACAATGTGCACTTAGACTCCAACAGTATAGCGAAAGGATGAATAGCCATAGCGAAGATTGAAACAAGGTATCAGATTCTAAGCATACCATATTCCGTATTGGAATCATGCACGTTTAATCTGGATGATTCCATAGAAGACCTATCTCGATACTATATTGAGCACGGAGACTCCCCTTTCGATGATCAACTTCGTCGCGTCGCCGGTGATCAGATGATAGATATCGGGAACGGCGTTGTTCGCGTCCCGCACGTGATATCCGTTGAAGCGAAGAAAAATCCCAAAAAAGACGCCGCGATACGGAAGCTGATTCGAACCGGTTTTTCGTATGCTGGGCACCGATATAAAAGATACGGGAAAAGCGCGTCGCAGGCTAAGTCTGGTATTACGATGTTTGTACGAGATGATGTATTTGACTACCTCATGGAGTCAAGTACGCTTGGAGTACCCCCCGGGAAATGCGTAATCTCGAAGTACGAGGCGCAGAGATGTCTGTCGATGAGTGCCTGCACATTGATTAAAGCACCTCTCCCACGAATCGTGATCGTAGACGAATACACGAAAATCATGCCGCAGCAGTACATACGTTATGTTGAACAGGAAGATCGTTCGTTCATCGACAAGGAGAGCGGAGAGAAAAAGAAGTTCCGCGCACGAGTTGTGAAAGAAGGGAGACACGACGTTAAGCTGTCTCCGTTTGATGGATGCGGATGTCATACGCATGCGATGTCGGAGCTTTGGTCATCATTCATCGGACTCGATTACACGGCAATCGGGTTTCAGATACGACTTCCCTTCTTCAAAGGGTATTCAGTAGAAGTCCCGTTCCGAGAGTATTACAAAGAGCGCGGAATCAAAACGATTAAAGACGTATTCGGGCGCGAGTACAAGATCGATGAGATCGACTGCATCTGGAACGTTTCTATGTGGAAAGCGTATGGGACATTTCAATCATTATTCGGCGACGATGGATGGAATGAGTATATAAGAAGGCTAGAGAAGTATGAATACAAGCTTGGAATATCGAAATATTCGCACCACAAGAAGGACATTGACTTAAAAGCACGTTTTAATTTTCAATATTTACAGTGTTTAAACCTCAAAAACGATAAATATTATTCATTTTTCAACAAAAAAGAACCAGAAACACAAAAATACGACATACTGGATGAAAATAACTGGGGCAAGATCGTTCGGCTTGCCTCTTACACGACCGGCTTATTTGAGCGGGTCATAGATGGCGATAAATTCTATACACTGAAATTTTTAGGCGTCGAAGATACGAACAAGGATGCGAACAGCAGGTATATTGAGGCTGCAATGATTAACGATCAGATGCTGAAAGACCCTTGCTTGCGAAGATACCTATACAGAAAGCTTCGCAGCCGAATCGACCAAGCGAAGCTCGGAAAGATCTATGCAGATGGGTTCTATCATACTGTAGTCGGAGATATGATCGGATATCTGGAATATGCTGCGGGGCTTGAACCATCTGGATGTCTCGGCCCATGGGAATTCTTCTGCAAGACGATGCCGCCCGGGAAGATCCTATCGTTGCGATCGCCGCTTGTTTGTCCGTCCGAGGTGAATGATGTAAAGATCGTAACGAACAGTGAACTTGAAAAGTGGTTCGGCCACTTCAAAGATCAGGATGTAGTAATGATTGGAATGTATGACGTAAGCATGCCGCGTCAAGGTGGGATGGAGTGTCCGTCCTCCCTGTTGGAAACTGCAGGGTAATAAACGTGGTGAACCTGAAAATTCAGGGTGTCGCTTATACGATGAGGAGTCGCAGGAAATGGCGGTTAGATAAGCGGCTAACCGGGAAGCCGAATAGGTAATCCGGTGCTAAGAATGGATATTTAGACGGAGAAATAAATGGAAGAGTGGAAAGAAATTGTTTGCAACCAAAAAACTATCTATGTTAGCAACAACGGTAATATCAGAAGATCTCCTGATGGAGAAAATGTTCGGTGGAGATATGACAAAGACGGGTATCCATGTGTTAGAGTAGGGAAAAAATCGTTCTTGATACACAGATTGGTTGCTAAACTGTTTGTCTGTAACCCAGATAATAAACCAGAAGTGAATCATTTAGATTTTAATCGTAAGAATCCGAAATATGACAATTTAGAATGGTGTACTAGAAAAGAAAACATAGCTTGGTCGAAGGAACATCATAAAGAAGCATTTTCTGATTTATCAGGCGAATCTAATCCGAATGCAAAATTAACTGAAGATGATATCAGAAAAATTAGAAAAGAATTAGACGATGGAGAATCTGTTTCTGATATAGCAAGGCGATACGGTAGAGGGTGGCAAACAATAAATCATATCAAACATAGATCCACATGGAAAAACGTTGAATAACCATTAAAGTCAAGAGACTATCTATCAAGGAGTACATGGCGGGTGAAATTCCCGTCGTGGAAGTGCCACGCAACTAAACGGGATTTCCCGCATGTTGAAGATATAGTCCACTGGGATGCTGATGGAGATGCAGTATTCTTATGTCACGACCCAATCTTAGTTAATACAAAAATAGATAAACCAATCATCATCGATGTAGATGATAAGGTAACAGCTCAAAAGAAGGAATACACAGAAGATAATATCATTGACTACGAAATGGCAACAAGAGACAGTCGAATTGGCGAGCTGACTAATGTAGCCACGAGCATTATCAACCAGAACACAATCGACCCGTCGTATCAGAAGATGAACGACGATAACGTTTCTCTGCTCCGGATCTTTCAGGGTAAAGAAATAGACTATCTAAAAACCGGCGTGCGCTGGCAGATGAACAAGGGTCTGCGCCGCTATTTAAAGAAGTTACCATACTTCTTGCTTTATAACTATCCAAAAAAATTGGAAGCGTATAAGAAGACAAAGCAAAACAACGCAAATAAAAAAGATGAGGACAGATATCCACTAAACGCATATAAGTCCCCTTCTCCCATGAATGAACTCTGCGATTACGTAGAAACGTGGGAGAAAAAGAAGTTTATTTGGGCGAAACCTGCGCTTGATACCAGATGCCTGATTATTGATCCGGACGTCAAATTGGTCGATGAATCGACACGTAGACTGCTAAAAAACGAGATCGGCATTCTGGCGAGAAAACTCGGAGAGATTATCAAAGAGAACTCCGGACGCGAGCGAGATGAGTACAAATGCTTTTTAGATGCAGCATACCATGATTCTCTCCAACGCATGACAGATCTCGTGCCGGAGCGGTCTGTGCTTGCGAATAGCGTGATTGACATTACGTATAGTCAGATCAATGGACATCAATCTATCGCATGGCAACTATTCGGAGATGTCATCATCGAAAATCTGAGAAAGAACACACCGAGATCTCGCGGGACATTGATCGTAGAAGTCCCTTATAAGACAGATCGATCATACGAATATCTCGGCAAATATTATGAGATGATTGAAGGTGTGTAATATGTACTCGATTGAAAATCTGACGATCAGCACAGTGATCGATGACTATCAGAGTGCAGGTAACGAGAAGAGACCAGAGATTCTGGATGCATTCATGGACAAGCTTCAAACGACTGACCCGCTCGACGTCCAGCATATGACAGTAAATGTTTCGTTCCGAATCGACTCAAGAATTCCAAAGAATCTCGCAGACATCCTGCGGCCATATTCAAATATCCATTACAAACACGTGAATACGAAATGTGCTTCAAATGATCCGTATTCTATATTAAAGCAGAAGCTTCTGAATATATACGCGCGTCGATGCGATAAAGAAGTATCTTTCCAATCTTCCTATCACGAAGCGATGCGTACTCCAAAGAAGATGTACTATAGAATTCTCCGTGGAATAGATATCAGCGAGGATGAACTCAGAAGCGAGCTTCAAAGCATATCCGGAATATCTGAGCAGCGTGAGCTGGATGCTGCGTGGAAGATCGACATGACGGTTCCCGAGTTCATGCTTTTCGTGAAGAACAAGCTGCGCAGCATTTTCGAAAACTATCATCCGCCGGGTGCTGATGCAATACCGCTCGAAAGCGACTTCGTAGATGAAGACCGTTATGCGATTTCCTACATTGGCAGATGCATGGACTATTACGCGATCGCAGAGGTGAAGCATGATCTCGGATTGCGCGAGCATGGTATATATAAGCTTTGTCCGAAATGCAGAAATGGTATCGTTGATATACCGGACCATAAATATTGTATAAAATGCCGGAAAGGATCAGAAATCAAGCGATATGCGACGTGTAATTGTTGTCACAAACCATTCGAATTAAACCATCTTGGTCGAAGAACGTCGTTTTGCGAGTCATGCAGGAAGAAAATACATAGAGAGCAAAAGCGTATTCTCGCCGCAAAATCGAGAGCAAATAAGAAAAAGTAGACAAGAATTCATCATCGGAAAAGTGCTCCAGAATCCCATAGTAGCATATGGTTCTGGAGCACTTCCCTATCATAGCTACTTGTATAGGAATAGACAAAATACGAGTTTGCTGTTCCTCCTAATTTAAAAGAAAGTGAGTTTTATACTTGGTACTTATCACACAAGCAGAGTCATTCGCAATGCGAAAGGCGTTTCCAGAAATTATCATCTCCATCACGTCACGGCAGAAGAAAGGCCGCAAGAAATACTATATGGAAGAATATCCTGACATGCTGCGTTATCTAGCAGAAATCAGATCATCCGGTTTTCTTCCTGGAACAAAAAATAGTCCCTTTTGATGGAGGTATAAAATCGTGGCAATGCAAACCTTTGAACTTCCAATCGCGATCGAATCTGATATCGCAGACATCGTAAATATGAAGCTACCCGATCCGGCGCTTCTCCAGTTCTATAAGAATCAAAAAGATCGAATCGTATGGATCGATTATGACGTTGATACTTCCCTTTTGAATGTATCAAAGGATATCATCCGATGGAATATGGAAGATAATGCGGCAGGTCTTTCACGCGAAGATCGAAATCCGATCGTTCTAATCATCTTCACAGACGGCGGCGCTCTCGATGCAACATTCAACTTTATCGATGTATGTAGTATGAGTAAGACGCCCATTATTACCGTATGCTCGAAGGCATATTCGGCAGGTGTCCTGCTTCTTCTATGCGGCCATAAGCGTTATGCACTTCCTATGTCAGATGCTATGATTCATTCCGGAAGTAGCGGAATGTCAGGCACATTCGAACAAATGAGTTCCGCGATGGAGAACTATAAGGATCTTGTAAATAAGATGCGCGCATTTATTCTGAGTAAAACGAATATCACACCTAAGACGTACAAAAAGAATGAAGACAAGGATTGGTTTTTAGATGCGAACAAGCAGCTTGAATATGGCCTTGTAGATGCAATTCTGACTGATTTTAACGAAATCTTTTCGAAGGAGCACGCATGATTTATAAAGGATATCAAGAGATCTCTGGAACAGAGGATGATTTCAACGCGTTCTTCGATCTTATGTCTCCAGATGATTGGTTTCCGAATGAGTATCTGATCTTTACGAACACAGAGACCGAAAAGCAGACTGAGATGAGATGGGATGGCTCGAAATTTGTCAATCTGAAGCTCCCTCCCTCCAGATTCATTAAAGCAAAAAATGCGCAGCAAAGATGTGCACTGGATATGCTCATGAACGAGAATATTACAGCCGCTTTTGTTCTCGGTGGCTATGGATCTGGCAAGACGATGTTGACGCTTCAGATGGGCATTTACGCGCTTCGTGAATCACATAAACAGGATAAGATCTTGGGCGTTCGAGAGGCTCAGGGAGAAGGAAAATCTGTCGGCTATTTAAAGGGAGACTTTGAGGACAAGACTAGAATGTTCTTCAAGCCGCTGGAGCAGCAGCTCGCCGGTCAAGCGTTTGAATTAGAAGGCATGGTTCGATCCGACGCGCTAGAGATGACGATCCCATATTATATGAAGGGAACCACTTATAAGGATACAATTATCGTAGTAGACGAAGCGGAAGATCTTACAGAATCTCAAATCAGACTTATAGGGACGCGCGTCGGAGAGAATTCAAGGGTGTTTTTCTCTGGAGATTACAACCAGTCAGTTCTCGATAAGTCAACGAATAATCCATTGATCAAAGCGTGCTTCGAGCTGCGTGGATATCCAAACTTTGCATGCATCTACCTTGAAGAAGATGTTAGAAGCGAAACGAGTAAAATGTTCGCAAATCTATTCAAAGGGAGTGCATCGGTATGAACGAGTCCACAAGAAAGAAGGAATTCGAGGATTCCAGAGATTATCTGATTCGATTATTCGAGAACAAAGATATGTACGGTCTTACATGCAACGACATCGCAGATCTTATCAATACAGCATCAGGGAACAACTTTAAAGAATCTACATATAGAAAATATTATAAGGCGTTCAACGAAGGCAGGATGTACGAGCGGGATACACCGAGAAATCATCCATGTACAAGAATTTTAAGTATCAGTGATCTTCATATCCCGTTCCAACTGCCTATTGAGAAGTTTTCAGATTACTTTGGCAATATAGATATCCTGCAGATCAACGGTGATGTGATTGATTGTGTATCAATCAGTAAATTTGCGAAATCTTTTCGTAATAGCACGATGGATGATATCATTTTTGCGCGTAAATATTTGATTGATCTGATTACTTCTATCAATCCTAAGAAAGTGATTTGCAATTACGGGAACCATGATATTAGATTTGAAAACTATCTAGCAAATAAGCTTGGCAATGATTTAGTAGAATTGATGCCTAGGACTCCTCTCGAATTGATCTTTAATGATGGATTTTCTCACTACGATAAGAATACAAGATCAAAGACGACATATGAACCGCTCTCATCATGCATCAATGATGTTCGCATCGAATACATCGACAACTGGTATTCAACTATAGGAAAGACAATATTCTGCCATCCGCTTGCATTTCGTTCCGGCCCCATGCGAACATCAGAAGCCGGTGTGCAATATTTTCGAAATGAAGGATTTGATTTTGATTGTCTCGTGATGGGTCACACGCATCATATTGGTAACTACCTGATTGGAAGCACGATGCTGTTTGAGCAGGGCACGTGCTGCGACACTAAAAAACTGCACTATGCTGACGGAAAACTGACGAACCGGCAAAGCGAAGGCTGTTTATATATCGAGCAAGATTCATCCGGTTCTCTTCTATCCTATCGGCAAATTATTTTCAACAAGGAGTAATTTTGATTGGCTTCGTATCATTTAAAGAAGATGGGCAAGAAAGATTTTATTGCCAAACTTTCAGAAGTATCCGGAAAGTCGAAGAAACAGGCTGCGATTGACGCACAAGACTTTATTAAGGCTTTGAAACTAAGCCTTTATGAAGCAGAGGATATTCAATTTGAGAAATTCGGAAGATTCACGATCGAGCGAGTCGCTCCACACATGGTGAGAGACCCAAGAAGTGGCGAACTAATTCTGAGTCAGGTGAAATATCGCGTTAATTTCAAACCGAGTCTTGATCTATCGGTCGGCGTAAAAGAAGCTTGGGAACCGGTATTTCTGGATATTCCTGAACTATAATCTAAAATCATGCGGAGGCTGAAATGCCTCCGCTTTTTTTTGTAAAAAGAAAGGAGTGAGAGCTTTGGGGCGTTCCACAAAGCAGAATGTACTAACATCTCCTGAGCGGCTCGCTCAGGTAAATCCGAAAAATATGCGGCTCAAAAACGATTTTCTGACATATCTAAAGAGCACGCAACGATCAGTCGGAACTATAAATGGATACAGCAATGATATCGATATCTTTTTTGTTTGGCTTTTAGATAATGCTGACAATAAATTCTATATTGATGTCACAAAGAGAGATTTGATTGCTTTCCAAAACACAATGATGGATGTTAATTCAAATTCTCCAGCAAGAGTACGTCGTGTAAAAGCTGCATTATCATCTCTTAGCAACTATATTGAAAATATTCTTGACGACGAATTCCCGGACTACAGGTCTATTGTTCGTAAGATTGAAAATCCAATCAACCAACCGGTTCGCGAGAAGACTGTATTAACAGATCAACAAGTCCTCGATATTTTGAACCATTTCACAGATCTTGGGAAATACGATATCGCATGTATGGTTGCGCTCGCTGCGAGCTGCGGAGCAAGAAAATCTGAACTGATTCGTTTTAAGGTGCGGTATTTTCAAGACGACAACCTCGTATGTGATGGTACGATCTGGAAGACCGATGAAAGAATGAAGACAAAAGGTCGTGGTCTTGGTAAGTATATATACAAGTATGTTCTTGTGTCTACATTCAAGCCTTATCTTGATAGGTGGATGAAGTATCGAGAAGACAACAATATCGATAGTATCTGGCTGTTTCCAAAGCTGACAGATACATATAATCATATTGGTATCTCTCAAATGGATTCTTGGGCTGATACAATCTCTAAGTTCATCGGCGTTCCATTCTATTGGCATTCTGTTCGACACTATTGCTGTACACATCTATCGAATCTCAATATGCCAGATTCTGCGATCCAGGACTTTTTCGGATGGGCTTCTCAAGATATGGTCGGTGTATATAAAGACACAGACGAAGACGAAAATATTGAAAAGTTCTTTACATCTAAGCGCGGCAGACGTGCATTAGAAAAGAGCGCTATCGTGTCGCAATCAAGAGACGATGACGATTTTTAATGGTGATTTAAATGGGAAGACCAAAGAAAATCGTCAAAGTTGATGATGTAAAAACATATAAATGCCTATGCTGCGGCGCAGAGACGGATTCCCCCGCTGGAAAGTTTTATAAGGTGAATTGGTCGAAGCTATGGACTTCGAACGATCAATACATGCCTGTATGTAAGGTTTGTCTTACGAAAAAGTACAATGAAGATATGCGCAGATATGGCGCACGCACTGCAATGATGATTGCCTGTCATTATCTTGATATCCCATTTGTCGGTGTCGTATTTGAATCTGTTAATTCTAAAAATGAGAACTTCACCATTGGCGCATACTCCAGAGTAATTGCAGGTGGTTCGCAATATGCGAATAAGACATTTGCCCACTCTATTGTAAACGGCGATTTACAGAGCGATATTCAAACTGTGAACAAAAATAGAGAGGTCAAATGGAGCGAACAAGACAAGAAGAACATGCGGTTTGTAATCAGTCAATACGGATATGATCCATTCTGCGATGAAAGCTATGATGACGCAGACAGAAAATTCCTATTTAACGTTCTGTCTGGGTATGTAGATGATGACGAAGACGACGCTCACAAAAGAAATAGCGCAGTAAGTCTTGTAAAAACAATGCTACAGAAGAATAAAATTGATGCATTGATTAACAACGAACTTTTGTCTTCTACCCCAAGCGCAGATCTTAAAACGTATGCAGAGACAAAAGATAAATTCGATCGAAGCATCAATACAATCGCAAATGATAATGGATTTTCCGCAAAAGCTCAGGGAAAGTCAGCTCAAAAGCATAATTCTCTTACGCGAATCATGAAAGAAATGATCGACTCCAATTTTGAAGAGTGCAAAGTAAATGCAATTGATTCTAAAATGAAGGGCGTATATAAACAGATGGCTGAAATATCGAATAAGAATCTATTCGATCAGTTGAATTTCCAAAGCGATGATTATGCGAGAATGGTTGCAGAACAAAGAAGCCTCTTACAGAAGAATGACGAAAAGATTATGAAGCTAGAAGAAGAAAACCGTAAGCTTCGCATTATGGTTCGTCAACTCGGAGGAGAAAAATTCTTAGGCCATGTATCTCCTTCTGACAGCGATCAGACACAAACCGGCGGTGATCGATAATGGAATTTATCGTTAGGCCGACAGAGAATGAGCTTTCACAGAGAAAACTGGAAACATATAGCAGGTACTGCGACGTTATGCAGTGGGGCCGTCGAGATCCAGTTAAGTTCATACAGCGGTTCATGGGAATAGAACTGATGGATTTTCAGCGGTATGTTATATATAACTCGTGGAATAGAGATTTCCTTCTATGGCTCGCATGTAGAAACTGGGGGAAATCCACACTACTTGCTATTTATCCAATGGCGCGCAGTTTGTTGATTCCAAATCATGTAACGTACTTTATTGGCAATACAGGCGAACAGGCCAAAGAGACATTTAAGAAAATGGAGAAGATTGCGAAACGCGAGCTGGAATCTTTTGTTGGTTCTACAGACCTGTTCATGAACGAATTGGTAATCAATAGCTCTCTATCTGATGGTTTTATACATAATCCAGCGTCATTCCAATGTCAATTGTTTAATGGATCTGAAATCTTCACATTGAATAGCGATATTATCAATATTAAAGGTAAGCGTGCCTCTCTTGTATGTTATGATGAAGCTGGCTGGTTTAACTCTGAATTATTCACTCAGACAGAACAGTTCGTAAACCAGAACGAGAACTTTAAACTTGGCGTTGGAAATACAAATATCGCATGGTATGAACCAAAAGGATTCAGCAAACAGTTGTTATATGCATCATCTGCAAGTGACACATCATATGAGTTTTATAGCAAGTATAAGAATTTCTGTGAGCAGATGATTCTAGGAAATCCATTGTACTTTGTATGCGATTTTAACGTAGATACTGTGCTTCATCCGACTGTAAATGGAGATCCTGTTGAACCTCTTATCAGCCAGGATAAGGTTGATAAAGCTATGATGGATAATAAAGAAAAAGCAGAGCGTGAACTATACAATAAATTCTCTTCTGATACGCACGACGGTCAGATTGTAACTCGCAGCACAATCATGAAGAACGAAGTACGGCGTCCTCCCCTACTCAGCAACGATGGATCTCACCTATTCGTCTGCGCATATGACTCGGCGCGTATGCATGATAACTCAATCGTAGGCTGGGCTGAACTTATTGATGATCCTGACATGGGATGGATTATGAAAATTCAGAATGTTCATTCCATGGTAGATATTCATACAAAGAACAAAACACCGCTCAGACTTCCTGAACAGGTGCAATCATTAAAAGATATGATCGTAGATTATAACGGTGTTGGAAAGCCCGATTACGAAAATATCAAATGCATCATATGTGACGCCGGAGCTGGTGGACAAATGA
>OBLI01002097.1_pt1 | contig 17687 bp, 11 predicted proteins | sample 1519701 | NCBI WGS metagenome assembly OBLI01 (sample SAMEA3663005, study PRJEB22513) | pig gut metagenome | biome: pig gut; feature: pig-associated habitat; material: faeces | place: France | collected 2012 | reverse complement strand
GAAATACTTATTAGTCACGAAGTTAAACCCTTTCCTAAAGAGATGGAAGAATTTGAAGTTTGCATTGACAAATTTTATGAATACTTCATGTTTGGAAGAAGGGATATAAGCAAAGCGCTAGATGAGTACACTGATATTTTTGAAAAATATAATGTAACTAGTATTGTAACTAAGAGAATGCTTTTACTTATTTTTGAGAATGTTGTTGATTATTTGGATTTAATTGACAATCCCGAACTATTTAATTGGTATTATTTAGTTGCTAAATTAATATTATTAAATTTAATATTTGAAGAGTATTCTAATTCAATTACTGAAAAGAGATATAGTTATGATGTTATAATAGATACATTTATTAAAAGATATAGTATATTATTTGATGATAAGATTAAATCCTTGTTTGAAAAAAATTATACTAAACTTATAAGAAATATTAATAAAAACAATAAAGCGACGGATAAGTGTTTACATGAGTTACAAAAAAGTCCATTAAAAATTCATTATGAATTAATGGGTAAATATAATAACACTTCTTATTATATTTCTAAAATCAATTTTGATGAAAAAGTATTTAATGGAATAGATATGGAACATGCTTTTGATGCTTTTCAAAAATATAATTATTCAATTGAATTTAAATATATTGAAGTGGAAAATATATCATTTGAAGTCATTAAAAATGTTTTCGGTAATAAACCTAATACATTATACTTTGTTAAACTTCCTTTTAATTTTTTTAGATTAAAGAGTAACATTAATAAATTAGTGAATACTATTGAACCTAAAACCGCTAAATATTTTGTGTTTTTGATACCTTATGATGATATAATTAAAAAGACATCTAAAATACAAGAATTTAAAGGTTTAGGATTCAAATTAGGTGTTTACAATATGAAGGATGCAGAAACAAAATCTATTAAATTAAAGGGTATCATTGACTATTTATATTTAAGACCATCTGAAGTATCTAATTATAGTGGTTTATTGGAATTTGCAAAATCTATTGACACTATTGTTATAGAAAATGTGCAAAATAACTATAAAATCTATAAGTAGGTGATGTATGAGTAGTAATACTGAAGTAAAATTAACAGCGGAAAAAATATATAAAAAGAAAATGGTGAATAGAATAGTTAAAATGGGAATTCTTGTTTTACTACTATTATTTTCTATTTTATATTTAATATTATATGTTGTTAATAGCAATGGATATTTTACTATTAAATTAGATAGAAATCTTAAAAGCGAAAGACATATATTGATGTCTTCTGATTCTGAGTTTTCAGCTGAAACTGTTCAGATTAAAGCAAAGGGATTGGAATACATGAATAATATCACTAAGGCATGGATACCAATAAAGGAAGTTATATCAAAAGAAGGCGATAATAGTGCTGATGACTATATTGCTTATACATTTTTTATTAAAAATGCTGGTGAAAAAAATGTTAGTTATAAGACTAAGATTGTAATTGAATCAGTTATAAAGAATGTTGATGAGGCTGTTAGGGTTGCACTCTATGTAAATGGAAAAGAGAGTGTATATGCTAAGAAAGCAAAAAATGGTTCACCTGAACCAGAAACAATACCGTTTATTTCAAATCATTTAATTATGCAGCAGGATAGGAATAATATTAAACCTGGAGAAATCGATAGATATTCGATTGTTGTATGGCTAGAGGGAAATGATCCGGAATGTATTGATGATATAATTGGTGGTGAAATGAAAATAGCCATGGTTATAACAGAAAAAACAAAATAGTTTTTAGGAAGGAATTAAAAAATGAACAATGAAAATGAAAATTCTGTTGTGCAAGAAGAAGTTACAGTAGCTGATACTAATGTTAATGTTTCTCCTGTACAATCTGAAGTAAAAGAAGAAAAAAATGATAACAGAAAAAAAATTTTAACTGCATTTCTTATGTTAATAGTTACTGCTATTTCTTTAACTACTGCATCATATGCATGGTTCACTGAAAACACTACTGTATCTGTTGAAGACATAGAAGTTACAGTTGATGCATCAAATGGTATTCAAATTTCAACTGATGCTCAAAAATGGAAAGCTAGTATTACAAATGCTGATATTTTAGCAGGGTACACTGGTGCGACTAACCAATTACCAAGTAAATTATCTCCAGTATCTACTATCGGTGATGTTGAAACTACTACTGGATTTATGAAAATGTTTAAAGGTAATTTAATTGCAGATTCTAATATACCTAGTGGTTATAGATTAGAAGCTACTAGAAGTACTGAAGCAGCTGGTAGTAATGGTGCTGCAGGAACTGAAGGAGACTTTGTTGCTTTTGATTTATTTGTTTTGGCAACTCAAGCTACATCAATTTACTTAACTGGTTCATCTGATGTTGTTACAAGTGGTGCAGACAAAGGACTTAAAAATGGAGCTAGACTTGCATTCTTATATCAAGGTAGTACAACTGCTGGTGATTATGCAACTGCAAGAACATTGAAAGGTGCTTCATCTCATAGTGCTGGTACTACTTCAAATGTTATTTGGGAACCAAACTCAACAACACATACTAATTATGGTATTGCACAAGCTGCAAACTACGGAGCAACTATAACAGATGGTCAGGCTGTTACTCCATACTATGGAATTCAAACAGAAATTACTACTGCTAATGCTCTTGATTATACTTCTACATCTGAAACTTATTTTAAATCAGTTACACCTGATATTTTAACTACTGTTGGTAATGGTACTGACAAGACTTTACCGTTCAATTTAGCAGTTGGTATTAATAAAATAAGAGTATACGCTTGGATAGAAGGGCAAGACTATGACTGTGAAAATAATGCTTCTGGAACAAAAGTTGTCTTTAGATTCCAAATTGCTAAGGCAACAGCAGCACCTGGCGCATAATTGATGGAGGTATAAAATGAAAGGAAAAAAGATATTAAAAGTTGTTTTGAATGTAATAATTTGGATTATTATCGTTTTAGCAGCTACAGTAACATTAATTACGTTAACTACTCGTGAAAAGGGTGTTTCTAATATAATGGGATACGTTCCATTAAATATACAAACTGGATCAATGGAACCTACGATCAAAACAGGTGATTTAATTATTACTAAGAAATATGATGGTAATACTACATTAAAAGAGGGAGAAGTTATCTCATTCTTTGCGCGTGAAAATGATAAAACTATCATCAAAACTCACCGTATTAAAACTACTTTAGAAATTAATGGTATGACTTCATATGTTACAAGAGGTGATAACAATACTGCAGATGATGATCAACAAGTAGCACCTGGTGATATAATATCAACATGGAATGGTGCAAGAATACCTGTTCTTGGTGATGTATTATCATTCTTGAAGACAAAAACTGGTTTCTTTGTGTGTATTATACTACCATTAGCAGCATTCTTTATATATCAATTATATAAATTTATAATGGTTTTATTAGATTATAAAAAAGTTAAATGATTTGTTATTATATAAGAAAGAGAAATCTTTCTTTTTTTATTGGTTTTGTATTTATTTTTATCCTTATATATGTTAAAATTATAATGAGTATAATGAATAAGAATAGAGGTGTAGTGTGGCGACTTATATAAGATTTCTATATGATTTTATGGAGCAGTTCTTTTCTGGAATAATTAACATATTTATGGGAGTTGTCAAAGGAATTGGAAAGATGTTTAATTTTAAAGCGTATTTGAAGATTTTGAAAGAATATTCTTCTGAATTTTCAGTTGGACAATGGATATTAGTTGGTCTTGCTGTACTACTTGTGTTTGCTTTTTTAGCAGGCATTGTGTTCTTAATCATTACTTTAATTAAAAAATATTTAAGATTTAGAAAAACTTTAGTTGAACAAGAAAGCTTACTTGAAGAAGTTGCTAAGTTAGATAGAGATGTTATAAGACTTAATCAAGAAAAAGAAGAATTATATGCATTAAAGGTAAGCCAAATAGGTTTGAAACCTCAAGAAAGTGCTACTTTAAATATTGATGAAGTTAATGACATAAAAGGTGAAAATGAAGAAAATTCTTCTGAAGAAGAAGTTATTAATCCTGAAACTACTAGTAGATTCTTTAAACTTACTCAAATAGATGAAGAGTATGATGGCAAAACACCTGAGAATTTTGGTAATACATTTACTCTTGAAGAGTTGTGTGACACATTCAGAAATTTTGCAGCTAGTAAAATGAAATTATATTACAAAGTTAAAATTATTAGATTATTTGTGGCTGCACTTGGAGCAACTAGACTTGTAATCTTGCAAGGTATTTCTGGTACAGGTAAAACATCCCTTCCATATGCTTGGGGTAAATTTATAAGTAGAGACGCAACTATTGCATCAGTACAACCATCTTGGAGAGATAGAACTGAGTTATTCGGATACTTCAACGAATTTACTAAAAAGTTTAATGAAACCGAAGTTTTAAAAGCAATGTATGAAGCAAGTTACAATGATGAAATGTATTTAACAATTCTTGATGAAATGAATATAGCACGTGTTGAATATTATTTTGCAGAAATGCTATCTATATTAGAGATGCCTTCTCGTGATGAGTGGGTAATAGACTTAGTACCAAATGTTTGGCCAAATGATCCAAAACACTTGCCTGATGGTAAATTAAAAATACCAGATAACATGTGGTACATAGGTACAATCAACAATGATGACTCAACATTTATGGTTACAGATAAGGTATATGACCGTGCGATGCCTATTGATATAAATGATAAAGGCCAAGCATTTGATGCACCAGCTACTGAAGGAATAAAAATAAATAGCTCCTATTTAGAAAACTTGTTTAAAAAAGCAAAAGAAGAACATCCTGTATCACAGGAAACATTAGATAAACTTGAAGATATGGATAATTATGTTATTGAACATTTTAGACTTGCCTTTGGTAACCGTATTGTAAAACATATCAAAGAGTTCGTTCCGGTGTATGTAGCATGTGGTGGAACTGAACTTGATGGATTTGATTATATACTTTGTAAAAAAGTATTAAGAAAGTTTGAACAATTAAATTTATCATTCATCAGAGATGAGATTGATGGATTTGTTAAATTCTTAGATAAAACATTTGGAAAAGAAAATATGACTGAATGTAAAGAATATTTAGCTAGACTTAAAAAAGCAATGTAGAAAGGAATAAAAGATGAATAAAGAAAACTTATTAAATTTAATTAGTGATACTGATGAAAAAGCGTTTGAACAATTTGTAGGCGCTAATGAATCTAAAGTTGTAATCGATTCATCTTTTAAAAGTATTGAATATGACTATTCTTGGATAAATAAGATAGAAGATACACTTATATATTTAGATAATATTGTTAGAAATCCTAAAAGATTTATAATGCAAGAGGAAGAAGTAGTTCCTGTTGAGAAAGCTAAAAAGATTAGTCAAGAGACAATTAAGCATTTAGCACAGCATACAAACTTAATACAAGATGTTGATGAGGATGGTACAATCACTCCTAGTAAAGTATTAAATGTTAATAAAGAAGAAAGTTTCGATATATATGAAAACAGATTTATTATATCTCTTCTTAATAACTTGAATTACTTTTTTCAATTAAGAAAAGAAGTGACTAAAAGTGGAAGTTTTGCAAATAAAAAAAGAGTAATGACTTATACTGGGAAAACTAAAATTGATAAAGATGAAGTCAATATAACTGTTAATTTAGAATCTAGTTCTAGTGAGGATTTATCTGGTGTATCAGGCGGTGGAAATATAGAAGAGAGACTTGCTAAGATTGAAATGGTTGTCTCTGACTTTTTAAAAACACCATTTTGTAAAGAACTTGCTAATTCTGTACCTGTAAAATCTCCGATTAGAAAAACTAATACGATTCTTAAAAATCCTAACTTTCAAAAAGCACTTGAATTATGGGAATTTATTGAACAATATGATGTAAAAGATAAAAAAGAAGTTGATAGCCAAGATCAAAAAGTAGATGACCTAGAAACAAAAAAATATTTAGATAGTTCATTCTTTATGGATTATGTTATTTTAAACCTTTCTGAGAAGAAGAAAACAAAAGAAGAAAGAGTTATGAATAGATATGCTTTAAGAAAACTTATGGACGAGTTCTTAGCAAGTAATAGACAATATTCTTTGAAAGATTTCAAAAAACTATTATCAGAAGAGTTTAAACAAGCAAAGAAGAAAGAAGAAAAAACTGATAAAGAAATAATAAAGAAATTTGAACATCTAATAAAAGAATATAAAAAGAATAAACAAAAAGCATTAGATAATTTGAGGTAAAGATGGATAAAAAAACAAGCAAGAAAATTTATAGTACAATGGTTAAACTTATAGCAATAATTGTTTCTATATTTGTTTTTTCTTATGCTTGGTTTGTTGTGAATAAAGAAAACTATTTAGAAAATATCGAAGTTGGAACAGTAAAATCCAATAATTTACAAATATCACAAAGTGGTGAAGATGGGTGGGGTTCTATTCTTAGTATAAAGTCTTTAAATGAATTTGTATTTAATGATGAAGTAACTAGTAATGGAATTAGTTTTTATAAAGCATCTAGTAAAGATGATAATGGTATGCCAATAAAATTAGTGAATGCTGTTGCTAATCAAGATTATTTGGACTTTGATTTATGGTTTAAAAATGATTCTAACATATCAATATATCTTGATAAAAAATCTTCAGTTTATCCACAATGTTGTACTAATGTCAAAGATGCAGTTCTAAATCTAAACAGTACTAGAGATGATATAGTAAGAGTTAGTAGTTATGGTGATTTTAGCAAAGACTTAATAGCAGGAGCAGTAAGAGTTGCTTTTATAAATTATAACTACAATGAAGAAACTAATAGTTATGATTTAGAAGATAAACCTGTTTATATCTGGGCACCAAATAGAAATTATGAAATTATATACAAGAATGGATATTATGATTTCAATATTGACTCTACTAATTATGAAACTTATACTTATATGCGATATGTAAATTCTACTTCATTTAAAGAAACTAAATTGACAAATGTAAAAGATGTAATAAATGCATCATACTCATCTAAAAGTAGTTCAGGCGATAAAAAAATATTTGAGATTAAAAGTTCAGGTGAAGAAGTAAAATCTGGGTTGAAGGTAAGAATCTGGATTGAAGGAAATGATAGAGAAGCAGTTGAAGCATTGAAAGGTGGACAATTTAAATTTAATTTATCATTTGTAGGATTTACTAAAGAAGAAAATAACAAAGTCCCTTCTATTACAGTTGAAAATAATGTACTAGTAGGTTTAGATGAAACCATGGAATACTCAACTGATAGTGGCATTAATTGGATTAGTTATAAATCTGGCACTGAAGTTACTTTAGATAATAGACAAATTCTAGTTAGATATATGGAAACAGATGATTATCTTGCATCTTCCTATGTAGTGGTAGGAGGTAATAATGAGTAAAAAAAGTATATTTAAAATTATATTGTTAGTTGCTTTCACCGTATTACTAGTGATATCATCATACGCTTGGTTTCAAGATAAATCCAATCCACAAATATCTGTTTCAGATATAAAGGTATCAGCAGCGGAAGGTCTTGTAATTAAACTTGATCCCGATAGTGCTGGTAGAAAAACAGTTGACTTAAATTCTGTTCTTGACAGTTTTGACGAATTTGAGTTAAAACAAGTTTCATCATTTGATGCGACAAATTTTTATACAATAGACTTTAATGAAGGTTTGGTCTTAACAGATCCTGAGTTTGTGCTTTTGCCACAAGTTGATGGTTCAGTCACTAAGATGATAGAAAATGGTTATATTGATTTTAATTTCTATTTGCAAACTGAGAATTATCCAAAACATGTATACATTCATAGAGATACTAAAATAGATGGCCCTGCCTATGATGCACTTAGAATTTCACTTTCATACGTTAATCCTGATAATAATAACTATACTGCATTAATATTTGGTAAAACTGCTGAAAATGGAATAAGTGATGAATATACAACTAAAGCAATTATAAAAGCTGGATCATTTAAATTTGGAAATGTTACAAGTGATTTATATACTACTCAATTAGTTAGATTGTTTAGCGAAAAAGATGGCGGAAGGTCTTCTAGTGATGATAACGCTATTGATAAAGATAGATTATTATTTACTATACCTGCGAATACTCGTGTTCCAATCAACTTAAAAATATGGTTAGAAGGTGGAGACATAGACTGTACAAATGCATTAGCATCAACATATCTAAATGTGTTATTTAAATTTGGTTCTGCTAATGAACTTTTACCAGCACCAACATTAACATTAAACAATAATGGTACTATAAATGGAATAGACACAACTATGGAGTGGTCTTATACTAATGATGAAAATTCTGTATGGACCAAAGTAACCGATACAAATCAAGTATTTACACAAAGCGTATATGTAAGAATCTCTGAAGTAGCAGATGTATCTCCAGAAAGCTATCCAACATATATAGAAATTAAATAGATAGGTGGGGGAGTATGAATAATAAAACAATTTCAATGATATTAAGTATTGTATTAATAGTTGTGCTATCTTTATGCGCATATGGTTGGATGCAAACTATGCCATCTGCCGGTGAAAATGTTGAATATAACAGAAATTTTTATATAACCGATAGTGATATAGGAGTGAAATTATTTGCACTTATTGATAATTCATATGTCGAACAAGGACAATTATCAACAGATCCATTAATAACAATAAATGAAATGTATCCTGGAAAAATACAAAGATACAGATTTGAACTTACAAATAATAAAGACGTCTCATCTAGAGTTAAAATAGTTTTTACTGAACTAGATGGAAATATCAACTTACTTAAATCATATTTAAAAATTAATATTACAAGTCCTTATTTAACATCGTTCACTTTAAATCAAAAATTAGAACAAAATGAGGATAACAATAGGTACTTCTTTGATTTTGTTGATAGTGTAACTATCCCTGCCAATAGTACTTTGAACTTTTATTTCAACTTTGAAATCGATATAAAAGCACCTAATGCTTTACAAGCAACTAGTTTTGAAGTTAAAAAAATAATGTTTATAAAACCAATGTAGGAGGAAAAAATGAAAAAGACAATAATGAAAATACTTAATATTTTTAAAATAGTATTGCTTGCAATATTAATTATTTTTGTTATTGCAACTGCATATCAAAAAGTTATTCCAAACTATCCCAGTGTATTTGGATTTAGAACATTCTCTATTATTACGAGTAGTATGGAACCTAAACTTAAAATAGGCGATGTAATTCTTATAAAAGAGCAGAAAACAAGTTCCTATAAAGTTGGAGATATAATTACATTTAAAGGAATGAGTGGAGATCTTTCGGGTAAAATAGTTACTCATGAAATAGTTGGAGTTACTAAAGAAGCAGGAAGAAAAATATTTTATACCAAAGGAATTAAAAATATATCAAATGATCCAGCTGTATATGAAGAACAAGTACTTGGAAAATATATATATAAATTCAAATTATTTAGTCTTATAGAAAAAATAATGAGTACTAAAATAGGATTTATACTGATAATAATAATACCACTCGGATATATATATTTCTATGAAATCAAAGATGTAATACATGATGTAAAGGAAATAAAAAACAAAGAAAATAATTAAAAGGAGTCAATATGAAAAGAAGTATTAATGAAATTTACAATACTATTGTCAATTATTTAATTGAATCTTTTCATATGCTTAAAAACAAAACTAAAAGAAAACTAAAAAAAGTAAAAAATAAATTTAAAAAGTTCTATTACTATGAAGTAATAGGTATCGTAGCAGTATCAGTATATTTTTATAAAATGGTTAAAAAAATATATAATTCTAAATATATAGTTTTGATAAGAGAATTTGTTAAAAAGTATTACAAAATTATTAAAATTAAAACAATAGAATACTTTAGAGCATATAAAAAATATTTAAATAATGCTACAAAAGAAAACTTTAAAAAAATAAAAGAGTACAAAGATGAGTATTCAAAATACATGACTAGACCAATACTTGCTAAGTCATTCGTTATACTGATTCTTACTGTATTTGTGATATATGATGCTTACTCTTGGTTCTATAGTGAATATCAAAGTAGAGGAACCAAAATAAGTTTAGGAACTGTTATACATGAAGTTACTCATTATGACAGTAGTGGTAAAATTATTGGTGAAAAAGGAGATACAATAACTGTCATAGAAGAAGATGATTTGTCAAATACATTTAAAAACACACAATATATTGTTATTAAAAATACTGGTAGCTTAGATCTAGATTACAACTTATCATTCACTCTTGATGGTACAATGTCTAATGCCGGAGTATTATATTATAGAGTAATGGATGTTACAGATGAGGTTAATTCACAAACTGTTACGTCTGCATCCACTAAACTCGAAACTTATGCTAAAAATAATCCAACTCCAGAAGCACTTGAAACAGATGCGGTAAATCCTGTATCTAATTTAACAACTATTCCACAATTGATTATAAAAGGTCAAATAGATAAAGATGAAGATGATGATGAAAATAATTATCGTTATTATAGAATAGATTATGGTATGTATCAAACAGTCAATTCATCGTTATATTCTGGTGCCTCTGTAGCGGTTCACGCTAATGTTTATAGCACTCAAAGAGGAATAGATTATTCTTTAAGTCAAGAAGGTCAAATATGGCTTGTTGAAAATGAAACTCAATTTAGAGACGCAACTTTAAATGCATTATCAGGAGACACTATTAAACTTGCAGATAACATTAAAATAGACGGCTCTATTGATTTTGGTCGAAGAGTCCATTTAGATACTGATATTTATAATTTAGAAATAACAGGAGATCTTGTATATGACTTTGTAGAAATGGGTTCATTAAATATAAATACCTCATCAGGTGGTAAAATTGACGTAGGTGCAAACTTATATGTAAATACACCAAAATCTAAAATACATTTTATTGGTACAAATAAAGATTACGATATATTTGTAAGTTCACTGTAAATGGAATCCAAAATGAAGAAGAAGACGGTGTACTTGTAGAAGCAACAAGAATCATTAAAAATAAAGTAGGCAATATCCCAGCGGATATGTATATCATGTCAAATACAAGAGTTACAATAGCGCCTAATGTTGAAATAGGGTATCTAATCGCAGAGAAAAACGCAACTAATATTGAAATACTTAACAACGGTACAATTACTCAAATACAACTTCAAGATATGAACTTAATAGATACTTTCTCTAAATACCAAATCTATGTATACAACTTAAATAAAATACTCGGTGTTCTTGGTGGATCTTCCATTGTACTACCCGAAAATTCTACACCATTCATCGGACCAAATAAAGGTAATACATTAATAATAAAAGGAGTTTCATCAAATGATATAACAGTATCTGGAAGTGATAATTTCACAGACAAAGATATTAACATAGGTGCTCCTGATGACTCAGTTTTTCCAATTCAAGGAGAAGAAGACTCATATTATGTATATATTAGAGATAATAATGAAACATTAGAAGGATTATTAACTGCATATTTTACAGAAATTGATCAAAATACAGTTGATGAAAAAATTAATAATATCAAAAAATTGATAATCTACACAATTAACTCAGCATACTTTGAAAACGAAGATTTCTCATACGTAAATAATTCATTACCAAATATTGAATATTTAGGCTTATCTAATGCAACTGTAATAGACGGCAAAACTATTAATAAAATCGCAGATAATACATTAAGCAACAAAACTAGTTTAAGAACAGTAATTCTTCCTAAAACTCTTACAACTATAGGAAGCGGCGCATTCGAAAATGTAAATTTAGGTAGAATTTATTCTAATAAAGCATTTGAATTCTTGACAATACCATCTACCGTAACATCCATTGGTTCTAATGCATTTAAAAACGCAAGATATGTAACCTTCGAAGGACAAGTACCACCTACTATAGGAAACGGCACATTTAATACTTCAGTTAACGGTACTAAATTCTTTGTACCAATGGGCGCTATAAAAACATATACAAATATTGAAAATATTAATACTGAAAATGTATATTATGAAGCAAAATTATCCGATAATAAACAATATTTCTTATATGATTATAAAGATGGTTACGGAGTTTCATATTTTATAAACACTGTATCAATCGGAGATAGTTTAACAATACCAAATACATTAACACTAAACTCTATTAATAAACCTATCACAGCGATTGGTTATAATGCTTATAGAAATTTAAATACTTCAAGTACTGGCGCATCAATATCAATACCTACTACAGTAGAGTTAATAGATTCATATGCATTTTATGAAGACAATATAACTAACATCAATCTTGACAACGTAGTAACCATAAATGATTATGCATTTTATAAAAATAAATTAACTATATTAGAATCTGACACTATTAGTAAAATTGGCTCACATGCATTTTATGGTGTTCCACTAACAAAAGCAATGTTAGAAAATGTTTTAGAAGTCGGACCATATGCTTTTTATGACAATACAACTTTATATGAACTTAATTTAGGCCTTGTCAAAGTAATTGGCGACTATGCATTTTATAATTGCCCTCAATTAGGTAGAGTATGGTTTAAAAATACAACTACAGTTGTTAAAAATAATAGTGAAGAAATTGATTTAACTGTTGGCGAAAATAGTGTATTTACCAACTGGGGAATGTACTTAGATGGACGTCTTAGAGTATACGTACCAAATGGTAGTTCAAAAGACGGATTAAATTATCTAGATGGTTATAAAAAAATATTCCAAGAAAATGAATCATTTATTTATCCAACTGGCACAATTATAGGAAGTTATAAACATGTTGCGATACCATATGATTTTGGAGAATACTCTTTAAGAGCAGTCACTAAAAAGAATGGCGCAGGAGAAGATGTTACTGCATATGAAATAATAGAATATCACGGAGCAGACTTAAATAGTGAATATCAACTTCCAGACGTAATAGTAACAGATGAAAAATTAACTGCTAGTATAAGCGGTTCTTCATGGCAACAGGGAACCGGTTATAGATTTGGCGGAACTATTAAAATTAAAAATAACACTACAACCGAAATAAAAGATTGGACATTAAGAATAAATCTACCAACTGGTGTTACTTGGGGAAACTGTTACGGAAATGCTAATGAAACAGTCAATGGTAATATAGCAGTAATAAAAAACAAAGAATACAACGGAACAATTGCTGCTAATGGTGAAATGAATTTATCATTCTATTATGATACATCATCACAAAGCTTAGAAGCAAACATTGCAAGCGTTTATTCAAGCACTAGTGCAGTTATGAATGTTATTTCAATCGGTGAATATGCTTACAGACATACGAACACACTACAAGGACAAACAATTGATCTTGTCTCAAACGGTCTTTTAAATATAGACAATCACGGACTTGAAAATATTTCTGTTAAATCACTTACATCTGATAGTTTAATTTCAATCGGAGATTATGGTCTTTTTAATACTGCACTTCAGACAGTTAATTTACCAAACCTAAATTCACTTGGCAAATATGCTATGTCTGACATGGACACATTATACAGTGTCAATCTTGGTAATATTCAAGTCATGAAAGAAAACTCTATTAGTAACAATCCTAACTTAGAACAAATATTTATCGGAACTACTAATACAGATAATATGTCAGTTCACTCAACTGCGATGAGTAACATCGGAACAAACGCTAAAGATAGATTAAGAATATATGTGCCTGAATCTAAAGTAGAATTTTATAAAGCATTGTTTAGTAACTACTCTGAATATATATTCGAAACAGGATATATTGTAGGCTCATTTATTAACACACCAATTCCATATGATATTGGGGAATATTCTGTAAAAGAAGTTACTCTCAAAGACAGAAATGGTAATGATGTCAATGGATGGCAAATAATAGAATATCATGGTGAAGATATAACAAACACATTCAAAATACCTGAATCTTACACAGCAAATGGAGTAACTAAAGATGTAATATCCATTGGAGACTATGCATTCAAACACACCAGTGTTAGTGAAAACAGTACTACTGATATAGTTAATAACAAATTATTAAAAATAGGCGCACATTGTTTCGAAGAAATCACAGCTATAAAATCATTTAGTTCAACAAGTTTAATCGATCTTGGAAGTTATGCATTTAATAAATCCGGTATAGTTTACATGGATATAGAAAACGTTAAATCTATTGGTTCTTATGCTATTGCAAACATGACAACGACATATAAACTTAAACTCGGTAGAGTAACTAATATGGAACCAAATGCTTTATACAACTTACCGAATTTATTACAAACTTTCTTTATACCAGTAACTGAAAATAGAGTTTTTGATAAATATGCTATTACTGATGTTGGCACACAAACAAGCGATAGAATGAGATTCTATGTAGCTTCTACTGAAATTACAGAGACGCAAACAGAAACTAAGCAAATAGGTATCAGCGTCACTGAAAGTTGTAATGAAACAACAAGTGGTAGTATTTTTAACAGAACTTATACAAATGCATGTACTGTCACAGTAAGTAATAATACTGATAAAACGCTAAACTCTTGGACGACTACCGTAGCATTAAATAGTCATACATTAAAAAGTGGTTCTGTAAGTAATGCAGTTTATGAAAGCAATACTTCATCATTGCTATTTACTAACACAAACTCAAATGGAACTATTAACCCTGGTGGAAGCATAACATTCACTTATACTTTAACCGGTAGAAGTTCAAGAAAAAATAATAATTATATATCTAACTCAACAGGTACTTATACCGAAAGCAAAACTGTTACATATAATGACTTCCTAACAGAAGAATATGCAAATTCATTTAGAAGTGAATATTATGATTACTTCTTTGATTATGGAACTATCCTAGGAAATTATACAAGTACTAATGTTCCTTATGATATAGGTGAGTACTCTGTCGTATTAAGAGAATATAATACTAAATCAGGAGAAATTAAAAAAGGATATGAAATAGTTGAATATCATGGTATGAATTTAACATCATCATATATTATTCCTGAATCATTAACAATTAATAATGAAACTTATCCTGTTATTGGCATTGGCAAAAATGCTTATAGATTTGCCACTATGGCAACGGGAAATAAACTTGATATATCTAATACATCATTATTGTATGTTAATAATCATGCATTTTATAAACTTGCAATTAGAAATTTAATATTACAAAATACAGAATATATTGGACAATATGCATTCTTTGAAAATTTATTATATAAAGCAACGCTAAGTAACTTAAATCATATTGATAATTATGCTTTTGCAAATAACACATCTCTTAACTACATTTCTTTAGGACCAGTAAGCATTATTGGCGAAGGCGCTTTCTATGGATGTAGTAATATAGAACAAATGTATTTCGAAACTACCGAAGTAGACAACAGTTCAAACAGCGTTAAAATTAGTATTGGTTCAAACGCATTTTATAACACTGGTACTACTATAGGAAAAAGGCTTAGAATATATGTACCTGATGGTAACATTAGTAATACATCTGTTACTTATCAACAAGCATATAAAAGTACATTCCCAGCTAACATTAAAGATTATATTTATCCTACTGGTTATATAATCGGAAGTTATAAATACGGTGCATTACCATATGACATAGGAGAATATTCCATAAGAGAAGTAACTGTTAAAAATGCTCTTGGCACTAACGTAACTGGATGGGAAGTTATAGAGTATCATGGTGCTGATATAACTAGTACATTTAGCTTAACATCTCCAATTAGTAAAGACGGTAAAAATTATGATATAGTAAGTATTGGTACATATGCTTTTTATGGAGTCAGTGTTCCTAGTGGTCAAACATGGGAATTTGTATTACCAAACAGTGTTGTTGAAATAGGTGATTATGCATTTTATAAAACTGATATAACAAAAATAAATGGAAATCAAATTTCAAGAGTAGGTAAATATGCTTTTGCTGATTGTGAAAATTTAACCAATGCAATATTCAACAGTGTTATTGTTGCTGATGATTATTCATTCTATAGTTGTGGAAAAATCACTTATATTCAATTTGGTTCTGGTACTACTACCATTGGTCAATATGCACTATGGAATCCATATCAAGGAGGTCCTTCAACTACATTAAATATGCAAGTATCTGCGGTGCCGAGCACAGCATCAAATGCTCTTCCAGAATACGAAGTTGAAACTTTCATAGGTATAACTATTGGTTATAAATCAAACTTTACATATAGTGTTCCTAACTCTATCTCAAATACATTCTCAAATACGACACCATGGCAATATCACAATAATTCACCTATATATTTCTCATCTGATTATTTATATATAGTTGATGGCAATACTGCTATAATTACTGGTTATACTGGTTCGGGTGCTTTAAACAGCAATTTAACTATTCCAGACACAGTATCTGGTTACAAAGTTACTTCTATTGCCGCCAATGCATTTGATAATAACACTTATGTTACTGCAATAACTTTACCTGCTTCTATGAACAAACTAAGTGATGGATTTTTAGATAACAATAAAAACATAGCGAATATATATGTTGATAGTGCAAACACATCATTTAAGAGTATCAACGGTATATTATATGATTATAATGGAACAACTCTTATGAGATATCCAAATGGTAAAACCGATACTACATTTACTGTTCCTAGTGATGTCACTACAATCGCTTATCGTGCTTTTGCAAATAATATAACATTAATAAATGTTACATTTAATGCATCATTAAAAATTATCGGAGCATATGCATTTGATGGATGTACTTCTATAACTACTTATGTATTTAATAACGATGTTCCATCATTAACGGCATATGATACATTTGATAAAGATAGTTTAACCAATATGTATGTACCAAGTACATCATTAGATAACTATAAAAATGATGTATACTTTAAAGAATATACAAGTTATTTAAAATCAAATTAAAAACAAGTAATAAATTCAAATAAGTTTATGCTTGTTTTTTATTATAAAAAAATATTTTTAGTATTGACAAACAACAACTATCAATATAATATGTTTATACCATGAAAAGAAAATATTAAAGGAGGCAAAAATGTATTTTAAGTCTTATAAATTTAGAATGTATCCAGATGATAATCAAAAAGAACTAATCAATAAATCTTTAGGCTGCAGTAGATTTGTATACAACTACTTTTTAAGTAAAATAAAAGAAACAAAATATACAACATCAACTGAAAATATAAATGACTATACTCATTATTTAAAGTATGAATATCCATTTTTACAAGAAGTAGATAGTGCCATAATTAGAAAGTCATTATTTAATCTAGAAGATTCATTCAAAAGATTTTTTAATAAGCAATCAGACTATCCAAAATTCAAAAGTAAATTTAATAGAAACTCATATAATATATCCGCAGTATATGGTTCATATGAAAATAACAACTATTGTAATATAGAACTAGACTTAAAAAATAAAATTATTAGACTTCCTAAACTAAACAATATAAAAGTAAGAGGATATAGAAAAACAAAAAGTATCAATGGAAAAATATTAAACGTAACTGTATCAAGAGAACCTAATGGTAAATATTATGTATCTGTTTTATATAAAATGAGTGATATAATAAAAGAAACTGTTCCTTCAAAAATAGTTGGAATAGATTTAGGTGTTAAAAAATTAGTTACTCTTTCTGATGGAACA
>OBLI01002096.1_pt1 | contig 17687 bp, 7 predicted proteins | sample 1519701 | NCBI WGS metagenome assembly OBLI01 (sample SAMEA3663005, study PRJEB22513) | pig gut metagenome | biome: pig gut; feature: pig-associated habitat; material: faeces | place: France | collected 2012 | reverse complement strand
TCTTCATGTTCTGCATGATGAAGTCGGCGCGGTAGAGCGAGTTGGCCATGATGCCACCGACGAAAGCGGCTGCAAGCACCACAGCATCGGGCTTCTCCTCATCAAAGAACTTCTTCACTGCCTGCTGGTCGGTCAGGTCGAGTTCTTTGTGAGAACGGCCAACCAGGTTGTTGTAACCTCTCTGCTTGAGATTATTCCAGATTGCCGAGCCCACAAGTCCGTGATGTCCGGCAATGTAAATCTTTGAATTTTTGTCCATTTATTATTTATTATTGATTAGTGATTAGTGATTATTTATTAGTGATTAGTGATTATTGATTATTGATTATTTATTAGTGATTATCTTCCGTTGAGGACTTCCTGCCATTGGGTTGGAGTTTCTTAGTCATAGAAGATAACATTTTCCCTAATTCTACAGAATCCGTCAGAATTGACTCATATTGTTTTTTATCCAGATAATCTGTCTGAAACAATAATTCAATCCAATATTGCGTTTCGCGACACTCTTTAGCGCTAATAAAGATTTTTGCTGTAAAATCAGCCTTACTTATTGCTGCTTGTGCCTCTGCTAAATTAGCGCCAATACTAGTACCAGAGCGAAGTAGTTGTTTGCTCATTACAAATTCCTTTTTTTCATCACATAACCATTTATATAATTTTACTATACGAATAGCAAATTTCATACATTTATGTGATAAAAGATCTCCACTTTCACTCATATCTTCAACGGAATTAATCACTAATCACTAATCACTAATCACTAATCACTAATCACTAATCACTAATCACTAATCACTAATCACTAATCACTAATCACTAATCACTACTTCACAATCCCCTTCTCCAAATACTCTGCCAGGTTGCAGCGCACCTTCTGGCCGGCATCCTCAGCTGCCACCTTTGCCATGTCGCTGTCGACCATGATCTTAACGAGCTCCTCGAAGCTTGTCTTGCTCGGGTTCCAGCCCAGCTCGGCCTTTGCCTTGGTGGGGTCACCCCAGAGGTTGACAACGTCGGTAGGACGGAAGAAGTCGGGAGACACCTCTACGAGCACCTTGCCCTTAAGTTCCTCGGGACCCTCAACGCAGATACCCTTCTCGTCGATGCCCTCGCCCTTGAACTCAAGCTCTATGCCTACATGCTTGAAAGCATAATAAGCAAACTCGCGCACGGTGTGCTGAACGCCTGTGGCGATAACGAAGTCTTCGGGTTTGTTGTGCTGAAGGATGAGCCACATACACTCTACATAATCCTTGGCATAACCCCAGTCGCGCAGCGAGTCGAGGTTACCAAGATAGAGCTTGTCCTGCTTGCCCTGCTTGATGCGGGCTGCTGCCAACGTGATCTTACGGGTTACGAAGGTCTCGCCACGGCGCTCGCTCTCATGGTTGAAGAGTATGCCCGAGCAGCAGAACATGTTGTAAGCCTCACGATATTCTTTCACGATCCAGAAGCCATACTGCTTGGCAACGGCATAGGGCGAATAAGGATGGAACGGTGTGTTCTCGTTCTGGGGAACCTCCTCCACCTTGCCATAGAGCTCAGATGTTGAAGCCTGGTACATGCGGCAGGTGTCGGCCAGTCCACACTGGCGGATAGCCTCAAGGATGCGGAGCACACCTGTAGCGTCAACATCAGCGGTAAACTCGGGAGAGTCGAAGCTCACCTGCACATGGCTCTGGGCTGCGAGGTTGTAAACCTCTGTGGGCTTAACCTTGTTCATAACCTGAATGAGGCTCATTGAGTCGCCGAGGTCAGCATAGTGGAGGTGGAAATTGGGCTGGCCTTCCAGATGAGCAATACGCTCACGATAGTCTACTGATGAGCGACGAATGGTGCCATGCACATCATAACCTTTCTCCAGCAAGAGTTCTGCAAGATACGAGCCGTCCTGACCCGTAATGCCCGTGATGAGGGCGACGTTTCTTTTTTCCATAGATATGTCTTTACTTTATAATCAAATTAAAAATCGTTTCAAACATATAGAATCTGATTCACAAAAATTCATAAAAGTTTTTTAGAGCGTTACAGACTCTTTATCTTGTGCTCATAGGCGTTAAACATTGACATTACGGCAGATTGGCATCGTGCCGGCCATCTACAATAGGCAGTTGGGGAAACAATTGTTCCACATCTATGCAAACGTTTAGTTTTGTCTTTTTGAACAAATGCAAAATTAGCTAAAATCGGACACATTACAAAACAAATCAAACGTTTTCCTATTCCAAGAGATTAAAATCGTGATTCTCGAATAAAAAAAAGCGAGATAAGTCAAGACAATTTGTTAATAAAACAAAACCCAAAGCACTATTTTTGCGCCACACGATAAAATTGCATATCTTTGCATAAGATAAGCTGCACCTCGGCATAGCTTGCAAGCAAGCTTGCATCTATGCTCTCGGTTTGCATTATCTTTGCATAAGATAAGCTGCACCTCGGCATAGCTTGCAAGCAAGCTTGCATCTATGCTCTCGGTTTGCATTATCTTTGCAAAAGATACAAACCTACACAATTTTATTATTCACCTTAAAAACATAATAACTTATGGCAATTGAAAAAACATTGGTTTTGCTGAAGCCATGCACCTTACAGCGCAGTCTGGTAGGTGAGATTATCAGCGTGTTCGAGAAGAAAGGCCTGCAGATCTGCGGCATGAAGATGATACAGCTCGACGACAAGATCTTGAGCGAGCACTATGCGCACCTCAGCGGCAAGCCGTTCTTCCAGCGTGTGAAGGACGCCATGATGACAGCTCCCGTCATCGCCATGTGTCTGTCGGGCGTTGACGCCATTGCTGCCGTTCGTGCTTTGGCTGGCCCCACCAACGGCCGCAACGCTGCTCCGGGAACGATAAGAGGAAGCTACTGCATGAGCTTCCAAGAGAACATTGTCCATGCTTCCGACTCGCCCGAGACGGCTGCTGCCGAGCTGAAGCGTTTCTTCCGCGACGAAGAGATCCTGGAATGGAAGCAGAGCATCTTCGATAACCTCTACGCCAACGACGAGTTCTAAAAACCTATTGGATTAAGGTTAACTGAACTTTCGCATTTAAAATAAGGAAAAAAACAATAGGGCTTATTAAGCCTAATTGAGATAAGGAAAAGACAATAGAGACAATAGGGACAATCTTTTAGTAGAAAAAAGTAGCTAAAAGATTGTCCCTATTGTCTCTATTGTCTTTAAAACACCGCAAGCAAGAAACGCAGGCAAAAACAACAAATAAAAAATTTATCCATTGTCTTTAAAATTTCCCGTCCAAAAGCCACATTGTCTTTATAACCGGCAAAGCGTTACCTCGTGAGAGAGAACTTGAGGCTAAGGCCAAAGTCGCGAGTGGTCGTCGGATAGCTGCTTGACGTAAGCAGCGGCGTGTTCGTCTGTCGGTCATAATAGAAGCTCATGGTGAGCAGACGCGAGAACGAATAGTCGGCAGAGAACGACAGCTTGAAGGCTGTGTTGCCACTGCTTGCCGCCGACGTCATGGATGCGATGTCACGGCTTATGGCTGCCTGCTTGCGATAGCTGAGGTCAAGACGAAGCTTCAGGTCACTGTTATAGCCCGATGAGCTACGGTTGTTTCGCGATGAGCTGTTCTGCTTCTGCTGCGCATCGTTCTGTCCGTTACCGCTCTTCCTGCCCGTTTTCACCTTACGCACCTTCGGTCCGAAGGGATTGAAGTTGCTGATGGTGTAGCCCATGCCCAGCACCCAGTCGTGTGATGACGACTCGTTGATCTGCACACTCGTCATGCTGAGGTTCAGCGTGCGTATGGTCTTATACTCAAGCTTGCACGTCAGGTTGTTCTGCAACGTGACGTCGATGCCAAGCAGCGGCGAGAACGACTCGTTGATGCTCACCGTCGAGACGTTATACATTGACGACGGAACAGGCATGCCCGTGGTGGCGTCTGAGATGAAGCCAAGGCCGGGACCCATAAGCTCCATGAAGGTGCTGTACGACTGGTATGCACCCACGGCATAGATGCTCTTGTAAGAGTGGTTGATGTTTACGCTCTTGAACATGTCGCGGAACCAAGGAAGCTTTGACAGTCCGCTGTAACGCACCGTCCAGTTGGGCAGCATGCGCGACAATGTGGGGAAGATGTTCAGACTGTTGCCTCCCGACGAGGTGTAGGCTGCGAGGAAGGCAGGCACCATGACATCGGCCGAATATAAGCCCACGCCACCGTTGGCAGCATCGAAGGGCTGTCCTGCGAGCGCCGAGCCTTGCGGATAGGTAGCGCCGACATAACGTTGCTCCACGCGCTGACGGAAGCTTTCCAAGCTGTTGCAGAAGCGTTCGAACGATGCCGAATGATAGCCGTGTTCGGCGTCGCCCATGCCCTCAAAGGCGCTGCGCAGCGAGAGGGTGGTCATGGAGAACGTGCCGCTCTGCGTTGTGGGCGACCCTTCATACATATATTGCACGCTGCGCGCAGTTGTCTGTGTGCGGGCGGCATTGAGGTCGATCTTCAGGTTGCGCACAGGCTCAAGGGTCATGCGCACCTGCAGGTCCTCTGTCTTGTTGGTAGAGGCAGGGGTGGCTATAGAGTCGCTGAGCAACAGCCATCCGCGGTCACGCGCCTTGTCCACATACGAGTCGCCTGTAAGGCCAAAGGCAAAGTCGAGGCCTGGCGCCCACGCACCCTGGTTGCGCTTCTGTCCGAAGGCATCGCCCACACTGGGCATGAATCCGGGCAGCGACATTGAATATTGGTTCGAATAAGACAGGCTCACGTTGCGCACCATCATCAGCGTGCGCGCAATGGTCTGCATGGTCTTGTACCAGCCCTTGTTGTCGAGCGGCTCCTTGGGCGTCACCGTGATCTTCAGTTTCAGCGCCGAGTCGAGACGGCTCTTTATGCCTATGGTGTTGTTGTCGATCTTACGATATTTCAGCTGGAACGGTTTGCCGTCTTCGGTCTTTGCAGAAACGATAAGACGCTTGCTGTTCTTGCCGTGTTTGATCTTCATAAGGGTGTCGGGCAACAGCGTGATCTCCTTCTCAAAGCCCTTCTTGTTCTTTGGAAGCTTAGCCTTCTGCTTGTCAAGGTCTGCACCCTGCTGTCCGTTGCGTTTAGACAACGAGTTCTTGTCCTTGGCATCTTTGGCATCTTTCTTGTTCTTCGCATTCTTCTTGTTGGGGGTGCTCGACGGCTCTTTCTTGAACCTGTCGTTTGCCTTCTTCAGGAACGGCACATGGTTATAGAGCTTCTCCATGTTGAAGGTGCCGTTAAGACGGATCTGACGGTTGTTGCTGATGGTGTTGCCCAGCGACGTGCCGTCTTCAAGGTCGGAGCCACGCATCCAGTTGTAGGTGGCGGTGTATTGAGCGTCGGCGTTCACCCAGTCGAAGACGGGTATGAGGTTGAGCGGCAACTGGTAGGAAGCCGTGAACGTCTGGTTATAGTCGAGCGGCGTTCCGAAATGCTTGATGCTCGTCCACACCGAGTCTTTCCATGCCTTATACTGGTCGGCATAGAGGTCCTTGTTCACCGGCGTATAGGGTTCCTCTATTTCCGCGTGCGTGGCGCTCTGGAAGTTCATGTGCAGGTTCTTCGTGAGGTCCCAGCGTAACGAGAACTCACGGTTCCACAGAAACTGCTGACTGAACGTGAGCGGCAGTTGTGAGCCGCCGAGGTCTTGCATGTCGCGCTCCTGTAGCTCATAGTAGCTGCGTGAGATCTCTGAGTTGAAGCCCACGTTCTGCGGCAGCCAGTTGAAGCCGAAGCGTCGCGGCAGATCGAGCCACTTGCTCTTGTTCTTAATCTTCTTGAAAGGCTCAAGAGGCTTGTAGACAGGCACCCACGAATAGTTGAGCGAGCCCTGCCAGTTGTCTTCCTTCTCATAGACTGTGGTCTCTCCAGACGAGTAGCGATGGCTGTGGCTGTAGCTGAACGAGAAGTTGGCGGGGTCATAAGGCATGGGGTGACGCTTCGTGGCTATGCCCACACGCACACCCGACAGCGAGAAGTTGGTGTTGGTGGTCTTCGTCACGGCGATGCTCTTTATCGAGTCGCGCTCATGCTTGTCGCTTGCTGCATCGAGGGCGTCCTTGAGCAGCATGTCGGTGTCGAGCGGGTTGTAGCGTGGAGAGGTTTCTTCTTTCGTCACACTATAATAAAGAGGTATAGAGACCTTCGCCTTGTCGGGGAAGAACTTGCCCAGCTCGAAGTTGGTCGTCAGACTATAGGTCTTGTAGTCGTCGGTGGAGCGTGCTGCCACACCGTCCTCCAAGCCGCCAAAGCCGTCGCTCACATACTTGCCTGTGAGGTTGACCGTACCGAAGTCGGAGAGCTGCATGTTGAGGTTGCCCGATGCAGCCCAACCGCCCGAGTTGTTATAGTCTCTCAGGCGCAGCTCGTTCACCCACACCTCACCACTCTTAGCGTCGGAAGACAGGTTGCGCACACCAACGACCATGGTCTTGACCTCGCCGAGCGTGGGGTTACCCATGACCGTCACCTTGTTGTTGGGTTTGTCTTCATCGTAGGCCGAATAGGGGCGGCTGTAAGAGGCTGTGCCGGCGGCCTTGGCCTTGTTGCGGGCCTTCTTCACAGCCGTGAAGAGCGACAGGGGCACGTCGAGCATGTTCTCCTCGGGCCACACCAAGCGACGGTCGGAGGGCGAGTTCATGCCATAGTTCGACTTCCACGGCGTGAGCGACAGCGGAATTTCATACTCATAATAGTTGCTCTTATAGTCGGAGCCGAGGCGTATGAACACCGCCAGCTGGTTGTCTTGCAGATTGGTGGTGTTGGGGTCGAGCGAGTTGGCATGCACAAACATCTGCATGCGCTTATACTGCCGGAGGTCGAGGGTGGTGTTCTTGTACACAGCCTTCGACTCGCCGTGACCGAGGTTTTCGACGTTCATAGACAACGCCTGCTCGTTGCTCTCTACAAGCTGGGGCTGCGAGGGGTCCTGTGCTCTGCTGATGCCGGGAGGCAACACATAATTGACGGGCGACTTGTCGTTGTTCTCCTCAATGTTGACAGCACCCATCGTCATCTTGCCCTGCTGTGGAGCCGTGGCATCGAGCGTCTGGTTATACATGCGCCACTTGCCATAGACGAGGTCGAGGTTGCCAAAGCGCAGAACGATGGGCTTCTTGAAGCCTGCGAGGAACATACGCATGAAACGTATGGATGTGAAATCGCTGATGCCGCCCACGCGCTGCTCATAGTCGCTCAGGGGTATGCGGAACTGGTACCATGTGACATGGTCGGTCTCGCCGTTTCTCAACTTTGGCGACACCTCGCGCTTGTCGACGATGTAGTTTTGACCCACAACGAGGTCCTCGGGACGAATGGAGATGCGATACTGATAGTATTTCTCATATTCGTTGAGCGTGTAGTCTTGGTTTATGTCCTCCACATCGGGGGTGGTCTTGTAAGAGGTGTCGTAGCCCTCGGTGCGACTGTCGTTGTCGGGCGAGTTGCCTTGCGGGTTATTGATATACTTGTAACGCAGCAAGATGGGTGCCTCCATGCGGTCGAGGTCGGAGCCACGGAAATAGTGGTAGTTGTCGCCAGCGGGGTCTGCCCATATTGAGTCGTAGGCGGCCTTGCTGATCTTGCCCTCAATGGTCTTCAGGAAGGTCTGATAGGTCTCGAAGGTCTGCTCCTCCTGGTCGTTCAGTCCGTTGAAGCCCACATCTTGCAAGGCACGCGCTCCCTTGGCCGACGCGAACGAATAGGTCACGGTGGCCTGTGTGGGGATCTTGCCCCATTGTGTCTTTACGAAACTGTTGGAGCCGTCGACGGGCATTCCGCTCTCATAGAATTTCTTTCCGTCGCGCAGAATGTCTTCGCTCACCTCGCCGAGGTTAAGATAGAAATCGCCGCCAAAGTCGCTGGCGTTGCCGTCGCGCCGACTGTAGATGAAGGGGTCAAGCATCCAAAACTCCACATATTCTATATTGGCTGCCTCAAAGTCGTTGGTGTCGAGCTTGCGCATCATGCCGCCCCAATGGTTCTCGGGGTTGTTGAGCGTTCCGTCATAGGCAAGATCCGTGCTGAAGTTGTAAGGACCGCGCTCTGACGGATAGAAAGCGAGGTTGAGCACGCTGAGCATCGATGTTGCCCCGCTGTAGCTGTTCTGGTTGCGTTTCGGGAACAGCTCACGCACAGGCACCTCACGCACATAATGGTTTGACAGCTGGTTAAGGTCACTCTTTATGTGGGATGGGGTGAGCGACGAGGAACGACGCGTGAAGAGCGGGTCGATGGTGTACCAAGCCAGGCGGGCACGGTTGTAGCCGCTGGCTAGAGAGGTCTTGTCCTTGCTCTCGGGGAACATGGTCGGCACGCTTGAGATGATCCATGATGTGGGGGTGCTCACGTCGATGGTGTTCTTTGTGTCTTCAAAGTCGTCAATGTAAGAGGCGTTGTCTTGCGTGCCGTGGCTCTGTCCTGCCAGGAGCTGTGCAAACTCGCCCGAGAACGAGATGTTTGAGGGTTGCGTGAGATGGAGGAACGGTATCTTGTCAAGCATGTTGGTGACCCACTGGCTCTCCTTCTTCCAGTTCATGTTAACGCCCCACAACGTGTTGTTGAGCGGCTCGCTGCCCATGTTCACCTTTGTGGTAAGAGCTTGCTCCGAGAGGTGCTGTATGGTTCCCGACATCTGGAAGTTTTTCGAGAAGTCGTACTCCCAGTTCATTCCGAACATGGTCTTGCGCTGCTGACCGTAGTCGCTGTTGCTCTCCAACGACACGTTGACAGACGTGCCCGCATCGATGATGCTCTGGTTGAGGATGGTCACCTCGCCAGCGCTATAGTCGACAGAATAGTCGGAGTTTTCGGTGAGCTTCACGCCTCCTGCCGTAACGACCACCGAGCCTTGCGGCACATTGTATGCGCCGAGCGAGATGATATTGGCTGCCGTGCCTTTAAACTGTCCCGACAGCATGTACTTGTCTTTCTCTGCTATCTGCTTGGCAACGGTCTTGGTCGAGTCGTAAAGCTCGGTGAACGCATATTTCTCTGCCTTGTCGGCAGGCACGCCACGACTCACGAGAAAATTGTATATTCCTTTTCCGAACGGCTCTGCCTGCGGGAAGAACACGCGACCGTTGGACACGGTGTAGCCCTCGACAAAGTCGAAATAGCCGTTAGGGTGAGGTTTGTTGTTGTTGTCGAGACGGTCGGCACCGAGGGCTCTGATGATCGGCTGGTCCTTGGTCTGTGGCTCAGGCAGGTAAGAGAGGTACACGCCTGCCGTGTCGCTCTGAAACTTGACGTCAAGGCGGAACTTCTCTTTCTCCACCTGTGAAGAGAGATAGTAGACGTTCTTCATCATCAGTCGCCAGTTGCCCTGAGAAGGATTGTTGCTGGTGTTCTTCAACGCCTTGACGAAGAGAGCCTGTGACACGTCCGTCACGTCGCTCGCGAACTCGCCCACCTGGAAGGTCTGTCCGCCATAAGTGTACTCGTAAGCCACGGCAAGCACCTGGTCGGTCTGCAACGAGGTCTTCAACGAGATGTAGCCGAGGGCGGTGTTGACGCTATACTCGGAAGAGCTGAGCAGACGGGCGCTCGTCAGCTTCTCATAGTCGCTGCCGCCAGCAAAGGAGCCGATACCGTCGAGCACGGTCGATGTCTGGTCGATGTCGCGGGCAGCACCATACTGCTCCACCATGGTCTGATATTCGGTGTTGGCGGCGTTGGCAGGCACCTGCAAGCCTGTGGTCTGCCACATGTGGTTATGGACAAGCGTGTTCTCGCCCAGGTCGGTAAGGGCTATGATGGAACGTGTGTTGCTGGTTGTGGCTGTCTTGTTCGTGACCCACACCTCCACGCGGTTAATCTTTATGCCTGTGGTGAGGTTGGGGAGCGACCGCATGCCGGCATCATATTTCTCACGGAAATATTGTGAGAGGAAGAAGTGGCGGTTTTCTTCATAGTTGGCAGCGTCGATCTCGAAGGGCGTGAACTGTGTGCCGCCCTTTGTCGACACGCTCTTGGTTGTCGACTTCTTCTGCGAGGCAACGAGCTGGAGCTTCAGCTTGCCAAACTGCAGGTCGGTGCGCAAGCCAAAGAGTGAGGACGCGCCCTTGACCAACGACGAGTTGCTGGGAAACGACACGTTGCCGGCCTCAACGAGCTTTATGATCTCGTCTTCCTTGCCGTCATACTTGAGCTTGAGGTTCTGTGAGTCGAAGTCGAAGGTGGCGTCGGTGTTGTAGTTAAGGTTCATGTTGACCTTGTCGCCAACCTTTCCGTTGACGTTGAGGTTTATCTTCTCGTCAAAGTCGATATTGGTTGTCTTGCGGTTTCTGATGGGCAGCGACGGGTTGTCGATATTCTTCATCGTGGCGCCAAACTTCAGTTCTGCTGTTCCCTGGGTCTTTATGCGCACGCCGCCGGGGCCGAAGATCTTTTCGGCGGGACCGAGGTCGAAATGCATGTCGGTAAAGTCGAATTTCTCCTTGCCCTTGGCCTTGTAAATCTCGTCGTTCTTTGAACGGAAATAGCTCTGCATGGCCTTGCGCTCGCTCCATTTTCTATACTCCTCGGGCGTCATCATGACAGGGGCATTGATGTAAGAGTCGCCTATCTTGGAACCAATGATGTAGCGGTTGATGGTGTCGTTATAGACCACCTCCTGCTTAAGGTTGTCGGGACGGCGCAGGTCGGCAGCGCCCTGGTTGAGGTCGCTGAGGGTGATGGGCATGGTGCGTTGTATTTTCCAACGCGGATGGAGCAACGAGTCGGGAATGGTGTCTTCGTTCTCTATGATGGGCTGCGCCAAGATGCTGTCCTTGGAAGGAAGGTTCTTCTGTGCCCCACCCTGTCGCTGCGCTTCACCCTGTCGCTGGTTTACGCCATTGCGCTGCACACCCTGCTGGCGTTGAGCGCGGCGTGTGCGGTCGTCCTGACGAAAAGGCACAGCAAAGGCATAGCTCGCCACAACGGCAACGAGCAGACATGTTATTATTGAAAGAAAAAGATTCCTTTGCTTCATTCAGTTTCTTATATTTCTTTATGCGCTACTTTATGCGCTTCAACGCTTCCTTGACAACCTGTTCCACGGGCATGGCGGCGTTCTCTTCAAGCAACGCCTTGACAACCTTGGCTGAGGGTGCGGGCGAGAAACCAAGCATGGTGAGAGCAGACACAGCCTCATCCATGACCTCGTTGTTAACAGCCACGGTGCTGCCACCCTCGCCCACGGTAACCTCTTGAGCGATGCCGAGAACCACAACTTTGTCCTTAAGGTCGACAATTATGCGCTGGGCGGTCTTCAGACCGATGCCTTTAACGCCCTTAAGCAGCCGTTCGTTGCCAGAGGCAATGGCGTTGCTGAGGTCAGCGGGCGATGCTGCCGAAAGGATCATGCGGGCTGTGTTGGCACCCACGCCCGACACGCTGATAAGCAGACGGTAGAGGTCGCGTTCCTGCTTGGAGGCAAAGCCAAAGAAGGTGTAGCTGTCGTCGCGTCCACCTGTAACAAGCGACTCATGGACAAAGAGTTTCACATCTTTCTTGCCTTGTATGGCGGTGTAGGTGTTAAGCGATATGTTGAGGGCGTAACCCACGCCTGCCGCCTCGATAACGGCCTGTGCCGGTGTCAGTTCGGCAAGTTCGCCTTTGATATAATCAATCATGCTTTTGTTCTGTAATCAATGTTCAACATGTTAAGCGGCAATTTCTTCTTCAGGTCTTTCTCTTGCCTAAAGACATGCGGTTTCTTGACATCTGTTTTTGAAGAAACCGCAATATACCTTTAAAATAACGCTCAACGCCCTTGTTTTAGTATATTTCAGATATAAAAAAATATGCTTCAATGCATCACGCACTAAAGCATAAAGAAACGAATTTGCTTGTGTCTTCATGGTATACACACTGCCTAAAATATGTAGGATAGATAATTTAAATAAATTTTTTATTGTAAAAAACCACCCAGACTATGCAAAAACTGAGAAAACATAGCCATGGGTGGTCTGTTATAAACGTCTTGTGTAAAAACTTTACTCTATTTTTTTAATAGCCACAAAACTACGAATTGAAAGGATATATCTCTTTTAAAGCTGTTTTACTTCTTAAGAACCTTGATTGCCTTGCCATTCTTAACGACGATGTTAACGCCCTGCTTCATCTGGTCTGTGCGCACACCGTTGAGCTGATATACAGCGTCAGCACCAAGCTCGTCGGCTGTTACACCGTTGATGCCTGTAACTTCGGCCTTGGTCAACTTAATGGCAAAATCGGCACCCAGAAACTCGGTAGCTTTCTTCGAGCCGCCAGGCTGAACAATATTGGCAGAGGTGCGCACATTGGTGAACAGTATTTCAGAGCCGTCCACAAAGGTGTCGTCGGCCACTATCTGGAACGAGCCAAGCTCGCCCTCAGTAGCAGAGAAGGAAGCGTCCTTCATGAAGTTTTTAACCATGATGGTGTACACGCCATCGGTGTAGTAGGCGTTGTGGTTGGGGCAAATGGCACCAACTGCGGCAGAATTGTCGACAAACTTCACGCCTTTGGGCAAGGTCACGATGAAAGAGGCAGCCGTAAGCACAGTCTTATCGAAAGCTACATTGAAAGTAACCTTCTGCGGTGTGCCTACCGTTAAAGCAGCGGTGGCACCCTTTACCGTAACCTCGTCAGCTGTACTAGCAGTCTTGCCTGTCACGAGGTCGGCCTTTACAAGCCCAGTGCCGTTCTGGCGCACCTGAACCTTTGTAAGTTCAATCTGTTTTGTTCCGGTATAGTCGGCAGCAACGTTCACGTCGAACGTGAACACATCACCCTCGCCGGCTACCACTTCACCCATGCCAATGAAGGAGCCTACCTGTGCATCCTTCCTAAGGCAACTGAACTCCATCTTGTCCATGGCACGGCCTGCTGCCTTGTTGGCAAAAGCTTTTGCATTGCCTTCCTCTTCCACGAACGACAAACCCTCGGGCAGGGCTATGCGGGCCTGTACATAATCTACAGCACTGCTGTTTTTCAGACCTACAGCTATGGTAGCCTTTTGTCCTGGCTTGAGGAACGTCACCGTTTTGAGAGAGAGCTCCTGCGCCATTGCGCCCACACTTGCCACCATCATGACAGCCAGCGCTAAAAGGCATCTATATAGTTTTGTATGTTTCATAATTTTAAATCGTAAAAAAAATTGATATTGGTATCTACAAATCAGCCAAGAGTACGGCCTTGCCGATAGTGGCAGACCGTATCTCTTGAAAAGATTTATGAAAATTACTCGGCTATAAGCTCGAGGTAACGGTTTACGAAGTCCATGAATGCGTTCACATCGCCAGTCTTCTTCGACTCGTCAAGCTTCTGCATAACGTCGTCGCCGTCTATCTCGCCGTCGCCGTTAATGTCCAAGTTGCCGCCTTCCTGTTGCTTTTTGGCATCCTCAGCAGCCTTCTTGAGGTCAGCGCGTACTGCCTCAAGAACACCCTTTATGGTGTTGGGGAAGGTGGTGCCAAGCTTAAGATCGTCGGCATAGTTGTCCTCAATGTCCTTCTTCTGTGCATCCAGCACAGTCTGTGCCTTGTCGATGGCAGCGTCGCCTATGGCCTTGGCATCGTCGCGGTAGTCGGCTATCTGTGCCTTAAGGTTGGTTATGTCGGCCTCCACGTTAGCCACAAGTTTGTTGGCATCGGCCAAAGCCTGTTCGTTAGCTTGGTAATCCTTATATCTGGTCACCATATCGTAGCCCTTGTCAAACTCTGCGAACTTCGTAGTGCCGTCAAGCTTGGAGGCAGAAAGAGCCTTGCTCTCAAGCTCTGACGAGAATTTAGAAATGACATCGCTTATCTCGTTGAGCTTCTCGCTTACAAACTCCATGGCATGATCTTTCTCCGCGCCCGTAGCAGCCATGTAATCTTTCACATAAGTTGCCTCCTTGGCCTTGGCTGCGGTGTACTTCACCTTACGGCTTGAAACGCCCTCATAAAGATCTGTGTAAGCAGTGAGGTTAGTGTTTACCTCTGCCACAGCACCCTGTATTTTGGACAGGTAGTCAGTAGTAAGCATGCCAATATTGTCGGCCATGGTCTTGGCGTTGTAGTACTCGGTAGCCTTATTCTCGGCATCAACACGATAATTTTCGCCTACGCCATTGTTATCTGCCTTGTTAAGAATGCCCTTATAGCGCTTGTCGAAAGCGTCGAAGGCAGCGGTGCTCATCTTAGAGTTGTTCAAACCAAGGTTAAGGCTTTCCTTCAGAGAGATATAGATGTTATTAGCATCCTTTTTGGTCATGGTCTCTTTAGTGCCGTCTTCGTCGCAGAAGAACTTGTAGGCCCTGTCGTTAGCCTTGTCGATGGCGAGGTCAAGCTGGGTGTTTATCTGGGTCTCTATGCCGGAAATGATGGTGGTATAGTCGGCACCGTCCTTGTCTTTGCCTGTGAAGCGGTACTTGTTGTCGTTGGGGTCGAACTCTACGTCTTCCACGCCATCTATCACGTCGGCCAACTTTTTCACGTCGCTATTGATGTCATTCTTAGCCTTGTCCAGCTTGTTCACAATGTCGAAGAGAGCTCGTTGGCATGCCTCAAGATACGTCACCATGTCGCGGTCGGCAAAGTCGGCAGTCTTCCACTTCTCTATGCCGTCAGTCACCTTGGTGTTGTAGTTGGCACGCACTTCATCTATCTTGTCGGTGAGCTCCCCAGCTGCTTTTGCGTTGTTTTTAAGCACCTCCGTCTTCTGTGCGCTCAAGGTATTGGTCCACAGACCCTTCTCGCCAGTAGTGGGATCACCCAAGATGGCCTTGTTTATGGCCTCTATGTTGTCAGCAATTGTGGTAAAGCCTACAACCACCTTCTCGTACTGCTTCTCAGTAATGGTCTTCTTGTAGCCATTGAGGTCAGCCTGTAGCTTTGAGAACTCTTTTTCGTAGTATTTCTGCGTGTCAGGCTCTTTCTGGTATTTGGCGGCTATCTTGTAGCTGTACGTGTCAATATTGTCCTGTGCAGTCTTGGCCAGCTTGTTAAGGGCAGCCTCGGCTTGATTGGCAAAGTCGGTCTTAAAATGCTCGAAACTTGTCTCGGCACTTGTGTAAACGCCTACAGGCATGGCGTTGAGCTGTGCCTGCGTGTAGAGACGGCGGTTGTCGGTCTGGGCAACAAAATCGTTTATCTTCTTCACGTTCGCAGCCCACTCATCATAGCCCGCGGGCTTTGTGAAGATAGTGTTACCCTCTGCATCCTTGGCCTTCAGCACATCGTCAAGCTTTGTTACGTTGTCAGACAGGTCACTGAATTTATTGGTCTTTACATAGTCTCTCTCAACTATGGCACGAGCTATCATGTTGTCTACCTGATTTTCCAACGTGCTGTACTCTGCTGTGTAGTCGGTAGCATTCCAGTTGATATTGGGGAATTGGGAGAGCAGCTCCATGGCGTTGTTCTTTATGGCATCGCGGTCCTTCTCTATGTTCTGAAGCTCGCTCTCACACCATTCGGCCTTGGGCTTGGTCACGTCGGCATAGCCGGTCGATTTCAGCTCGTATATATATTTAGTACGTTTGTTCTCGCGGCTGGCACCCAATGAAGAGAGGACATAGCGCGTGTCTGTATCATTGTTTCTCGCTTCATTTATGCGATTGTTAAGGCCAACACACAAGGTCTGCGTAACCTCTTTGTACTTAGTCTCGGCATCAGAAGCATCGGTCACGATGCCGTTTACGTTATTCTTTACGGCTTCAAGCTGACTAGCCAGATCACGCAACCAGTCCTGTGTCACTGTATTTGCGGCCTTGCGCGTAGCCAGCTCGGCCTCCAGCGTGGCCACCTTTTCAGCCTCTGTGTTTATCTGTGCCTTTACCGCTGTATAAAAATTGGCAAACGACAACAAAGGCTTGCCGTTCTCGTCTTTTGGTCCATCCTCGTCATACTTCTTCGAGTAGTCTGATATTTTTGCTACAGCCTCGTTTACAGAACCCTTACCCACGGTCTTTATCTGCTCAAGAGCCTCGCGGTAGTTGTCCGATTCTACATAGATTGCAGTAACGGCAGTCTGCTCGCCCATCGTTAGGATTACCTGTCCGCCAGCAGTAGCCTTGAACGATATTTTGCCGTCTTTCAGCTCTGTATTCAGATCTGTACCGCCTACATTCACGGTAAGATTCTTGCCGTTCACGGTAAGCTGCACCTCATCTCCTGCATGTACGTTGAAAGAGAAAGTATTGTTCACAAAATACAGGCCATTGTAGCCTTTAACCATGTTAGAAGCATCCGTTGCGGGTTTGGCCGGTATGCTCTGCCAGTCGAAATCATTAGCAACAGCACCGGTTACAGCCGACATTGCTGCCATCAAAGTCAAGATTTTCTTCATAATCTTTTGTTTTTTTGTTATTGTTATGTTTTATTTTTTCAGATTTCAAGAGCCAACTAACAGCCCGTAGTTTTCGTTACAGTCATATATCCACATCAATTCGCTCTTTCTATCCTTCACTCTGCAAATTTCGATATTTTTTCACAACCGCAAACACTTGTTAAATGCCTATTTCCCGAACATTCGGGGTTTTTGCACGAGTTGTCGCGACGTTTGCACCGAGTGGTTTAACGCCCTAACTATCAGTTAACAAAGGCAAAAAGAGCACATTTTAACCTTACATCAAGCCGTTTTGCCGCTCATTCGTGTAAAAATCCCTATGGTTCGTGAAAATTAACAGTCACATTGTTTGCAAATTCTAAAAAAAATATTAAATTTACACCTTGTTAAGACTTTCATGGGATGGTTCAAGACTTTTTATAGCAAGCTAAGGGTTACAACGGGTAAGAAAAACCTATAAACAATAAAAAAACCGAATTCAAAACAAAAAAAATAGTAGAACAGAAGAATAGAAAAAGTGGAAAGAACCACTCTATAAATTATTAACGAGACTTTTCTCTTCGCAATCAACGGCGCGTCACAGCGACGGGGCTCTTGAAACGGAGAGGTTATCAACCCAAAAAAAACAAAACTTATGATGCTAAAACTATTTAAACGTGACGAATCGTTCGGAGCTATGCTTGAGGACGTACTTTATTTTAAGGCAGAAGGCCATTACACCAATGTGTTTTTCACACGAGACAGTAAGATGCTTCTGCCTTACGGACTGTCACAGCTAGACAACGAAATATGGAAACTTGACAACGGAACCTGCTTTGTGAAGGTGGGACGTAGCCACATCGTCAACCTGAAGAAGGTTGTGTATGCGTGTATTACGAAAGAAAGCTTCACCTTAATGGACCAGAACGGCAACTTTACCAATATCGTGGTGTCGCGAGCTGCGATAAAACAGCTAATCAAAGCTCTGAAAGACGGAAAAGCAAGCAAAGAGGAAAAAAGCGACAGCGACAACAACGACAACGGACCGAAACGGAAGGAAGGCTCGGAAACCGCCAATATTAATAATGTAGGCACACAGAACGATGAAAGCAAAAACATAGAAGACCCTGACGAGGACAAAAAGGACAAGAATCTTTGCCCCAAGAAGAATCGGGGGGGGGGAAAAAAATGACCTTTTCTTCTAAGAAACGAATAACAAGCCTCTGTAAAAGAAGTTTCGTATATTTATAAGGTAAACGAAATTTCTTTTTTACTTTTACTAAACTTTCGCATATAGATAACGGATATTAATCTCAAACAAGCGTCGCCGCGCTCGACTTTGTCGCTTGCCAGAGGGGGTGTGTCAAAATTCACACCCTCTTTTAAAATATCACAAAGCCCGAACTTTCACAAGCTC